>Ga0187863_10000129_pt1 | contig 66565 bp, 59 predicted proteins | sample June2016WEW_11_1_FD_132975 | JGI IMG/M metagenome (GOLD analysis project Ga0187863, IMG submission 132975) | Peatland microbial communities from SPRUCE experiment site at the Marcell Experimental Forest, Minnesota, USA - June2016WEW_11_10 | ecosystem: Environmental > Terrestrial > Soil >...
ACCCACCCCGTGGTGACGGAAGTCGCCGGCATGATCAAGTTCTCCGACTTCGTCGACGGCATCACCGTGGCGACCCAGGTGGACGATGTCACCGGCCTGACCTCGACCGTGGTTCTGGATCCCAAGCAACGCGGCTCGGGCGGCAAGGACCTGCGTCCGGTCGTGCGCCTGACCAACGCCAAGGGCAAGGAAGTCACCTTCGCCAACACCGACATTCCGGCCGTGTACGCGCTCCCCGCGGGCGCGATCGTGAGCCTGGAGGACGGGGCCAAGGTCTCGGTGGGCGATGTTATCGCCCGCATCCCGCAGGAATCCTCGAAGACCCGCGACATCACCGGCGGTCTGCCGCGGGTGGCGGACTTGTTCGAGGCCCGCAAGCCCAAGGACTCGGCGATCCTGGCCGAGCGCTCGGGCACGGTCAGCTTCGGCAAGGAGACCAAGGGCAAGCGCCGCTTGATCATCACCAACGAGCAGAGCGACAAGTACGAGGAGCTGATTCCGAAGTGGCGTCACCTCAACGTCTTCGAGGGCGAGCAGGTGGAGAAGGGCGAGGTCATCGCCGACGGCGAGCCCAACCCGCATGACATATTGCGGCTCCAGGGAGTCGAGGCGCTGGCCAACTACCTGGTGCGCGAGATCCAGGACGTCTACCGGCTGCAGGGCGTCAAGATCAACGACAAGCACATCGAAGTCATCGTGCGGCAGATGCTGCGCAAGATCGAGGTGCTGGATGCCGGCGATTCGGCGCTGCTCAAGGGTGAGCAGATGGATCGCGGCCGGCTCCTGGACGTGATCGCCAAGCAGAAGAGCGAGGGCAAGCATCAGTCGACCTGGGAACCGCTCCTTTTGGGCATCACCAAGGCGTCGCTCGCCACCGAGTCCTTCATCTCGGCGGCCTCCTTCCAGGAGACCACCCGCGTGCTCACCGAGGCCGCTGTGCGGGGCCTGAAGGACGACCTGCGCGGTCTGAAGGAGAACGTGATCGTCGGCCGCCTGATTCCCGCGGGCACCGGCTTCGCGTATCATGCACGCCGTCGACGCGCTTCGGATGACGGCCGGCGCCGCAGCTTCATGGATGTGAGCGGCGGCATCGGTGAGACAGATGATGCGGTACCGGCGGGGGACACAGAAGCAGCCGAATAACGATAATTAGAAAACGAGCAAAAGACATGGCCCTGGGCTCGAAAGAGTTCGGGGCCTTTTTTTAGATGACGGCATCCAAGTTCAGGTCAACCGTTCAGGCCGGCTCCAGCATCGAGGGGGTCGCTTTCGGCCTCGCCGGCTTCTTCGTATTCCCCATCCACGACGCCATCGCGAAGCTCCTGGTCAAGGATCTGTCGGTCTGGCAGATCATGTTCGTGCGCAGTTGCGTCATCCTGCTGCTAGTCGCCGCGTTCAACGGGGTCAGCCCGTTTCCCAGAGCCTTCCGGTCCCCCGTCCGGCTGCTATTGGGTGCCCGGGCGCTCATCATCGTGGCCGCATGGGCGCTTTATTATTCCGCCGCCCGCTATCTGGCGCTCTCCGAAATGGTCACCATTTACTTCGGCTCGCCGATCCTGGTCGCCTTCATGGCCGGCCCCATTCTGCGCGAGCGAGTGACCGCCGGCCGATGGCTCGCCATTTCCATGGGTTTCGTCGGCGTCCTCATCGCCTGCCGTCCCGGCATCGGCGCCTCCGGACCGATATTCCTGGCGCTCGGGGCGGCGGCGCTTTGGTCGGTGTCCACCATCCTGATTCGGTTGACCAAGCTGGCGGAGCCGACCAGCGTGAACATGGTGATGACCAATCTGGGGTTCTTTTTGCTGGCGGGAATGATGCTTCCCTGGGTGTGGAAGACCCCTTCGCTCCACGACGGGTTGCTCTTGGTTGCGCTCTCGCTGGCCGGTGCGCTGTCCCAATTCCTGGTGTTCGAGGCACTGCGACGGGCGTCCGCCACGACCATCGCTCCGCTCGAATTCACCAGTCTTGCATGGGCGTTCGTCATCCAATACGTGGTTTGGGGCAGCCCACCGGACGCCTTCGTCCTGCTGGGCGCGCTGCTCATCGGAGCGAGCGGTCTGATCATCATATCGGTCGAGTGGCGGGCTCACGCTGCAAGGTGAGCGCTGCGGGACCCGGGGCGTCCGGAGCCAAGCCGATTCAAAGCGCCGTTTCAAACACCGTTGAGACATTGCGCGCGTTTTGCGCCCAGGTGAGCTCACCCGCCAACGCGGCGGCATTCCGGCCAAGCCGCTCGCGCAATCCGGCATCGGCTAACAGCCGGTCGAGCGCGGAGACGGCGGATGGGGCGTCGCCGGGCTCCACGCTGAAGCCGTGAACGCCGTCTTTCGCCACGTCGGTAATGCCTCCGTCCGAAGCGAACACGATGGGCTTGCCCGCCGACATGGCCTCGGAGAAGACGGTGGCGAAAGGCTCGTCACCTCCGATCAGGGCGAAAACATCGCACCAGGCCATGTATTGCATGACCTCCCGGTGCTTGAGGGCGCCCAACAGCAGGATCTGCGATCCGTGCCGCGCGTTGTCGAGAGCGCTCCGGACCGCGGGCATGTCGTCTCCGTCGCCGCCGATCGCCAGAAGTGCGTCGGGATAGCGGTCGGCGATGCTGTCGAAGGCCTCGATCAACAAGGGCACGGTTTTTCGCTTGTACATGAAGGTGACGCATAGCACGACCACCCGGCCCACGAAGGCTGCCGGACGGGGAACAGCCGCCATCTCCCGAGGCACCGGCTCCGCGCCATTGTGGATGGTGACGGCGGGAACGCCGGGGAAAATGCGGTTCATCGACGCCCGCATGCGGTCCGCGACGGCGATCCACGCTCCGATCCCCGTTGTAACCTCCCGGTAGAAATCCCGTCGGCGCGTGTTGTGGGCGCAGACATCGATCTCGTCAAAATCATGCTCGGTGATGAAAAAGGGGATCTCGAGCCTGCGCGCGACGCGCGCCGCGACGAAACCGGCAAGCTGCCCGTGATGAGCAAAAATCACGTCCGGCGCGTAGTCGGCCGCGATCGAAAGAAACTCGCGGGATGTGAGCATCCAGGCGGGCTTTACGAACAAGCCGGGGCGACGGTGGAAGGTCTTGGACAGCGGACCGACCGGATACACGACCCAGGGGATGTACAGCGCCTCGATATCGCCCCAGGTATGCCGCGGTGGACATAGTGCCGAGGTGCCGCGGCCGAGAATCTTCGTGGCCAGGACCGGAACGGCGGGGACCGGAGACACGACCTTGATCTCGTGGCCCAGCGCGCGTAGCGCCGAAACTTGCGACAGAGCCCAGGTACCTATGGTCGCGTTATTCGGTCGCGGGAAGTGCGCGCCGAAAAATAGTATTCTCATGTCGGGATGGTACCTGCGGCGATGGGCTTCGTCACCGCCGCGGGTTATGTGGGATCTGAAACCAGTTGCAGCCGCCTCGCGGCGGGGAGGCCGGTGATGTCAAGCGAAGCGAGAGGATTGGGCCGTGGTCTCGGTGCGCTTCTCGGCGCCGAGCTTTCCGTGAGCCCGAGCCGAGGCGCCGGTACCCTGCCGGTATCGCTCATGCGGCCGGGCGCGTTTCAACCGCGCCGCGATATCCAGCCGGAGCCGCTCGAGGAACTCGCGGCCTCCATCAAGGCGAATGGCGTCCTTCAGCCGATCGTGATTCGGCCGCTGCCTCCCGGACAGCGCGACGGGGTGCGATACGAAATCATCGCCGGGGAGCGGCGATGGCAGGCGGCCAAGCTGGCCGGCCTCAAGGACATACCCGCCATCGTCCGTGAGCTCTCTGATCGGGAAGCCGCCCTGGTGGCCCTGGTAGAGAACATCCAACGCGAGGAACTGACTTCGGCGGAGGAGGCTAGAGCGTTCAAGCGGCTGGTCGATGAATTTGCCCTGACTCATCAAGAAATCGCGGATCTAGTCGGCCGCTCGCGCGCGGCGGTGACGAACCTCATGAGGCTGTTGGAATTGCCGCCGGAAATAGTTGCGTTGATCGACGAGCGAGCGCTTGCCATGGGGCACGGGCGCGCGCTTCTCGGGCTCGAGAGCGACGAGGACCGATTGCGGCTTGGACAACTGGTGGCGGCCCGTGAGTGCTCGGTGCGCGAGACGGAGCAACTCGTGCGCAAAGCCCTGGAATCCGACCAAGATTCCGGCACCGAGCCGGCTGCGCCCATCGTCAGCGAGCTTTTGAAGACGAAATCCCTCCACGTGCAGCTGCATCAGCGGGCCGCCGGATCGGGGAAATTGGTGGTCAAGTTCGCCGATCCCGAATCGCGCGATGCGCTGGTGGCGGCGATCAGGCAGATCGCGGAGCTTTGAGCGCCGCCGCAGCCGCCGGACCGACGCGCGCGCGGTGACACCGAAGACGGCAGGAAAGTATGACGGCCGATCGCTACGACCTGACACGCTTTCTCGACGCGCAAAGCGGAGTTTACGCAGCGGTGACGAGTGAGCTGCGCCAGGGGTGCAAGCGGACCCATTGGATGTGGTTCGTCTTCCCGCAAATCCAGGGGCTGGGTCACAGCGCGATGGCGCAGAAATACGCGATTTCCTCGCTCGACGAAGCACGGGCGTATCTGCAGCATCCGGTGCTGGGAGAACGACTGAAGGAATGCACCGGGCTCGTGACCGACTTGGAAGGCCGCTCGATCGAGGACATCTTCGGCTATCCCGATTTCCTCAAATTTCACTCATCGCTGACGCTGTTCGCCAAGGCCGCCGCGGACGATCGCGTGTTCCGTGCCGCCTTGGCGAAATATTACGCATCGACCATGGATAAAGGCACCCTCGATCGCCTGTGAACCACCCCGCTACTTGCCCAGAAATTCCTGCGGGCCAAGTGACCCCATGTGGTTCTTGTCCATCATGTCGAACAGCTTGGTCTGATAGGCGATGAATTCATCGTGTGAGACCGTGCCGTCGTTGTCGGTGTCGATCTTGTGCATCATTGACTTGGTCTGGAGGCCGCGCGCGTAACCGCCGGTCGCGAACGTCGCCATTTCGTGCGACGGAGCAAGGAACGCCTTCTCGTCGACCGTTCCTGACTTTGCCTTGTCGAGCGCGGTCCAGACTTTCTCCTGATAGGCGAGCCATTCGGCCTTCGAGACCGTGCCGTCTCCATCGGTGTCGATCTTGTGCATTTCGTCCATGGTGCGAAGACCGCGCGCATAACCGCCGGTGGCGAACGACGCCATGTCGTCGGCGGATGCCAGCGACGCGCAGGCGAGGCCGGCGAATAAAATGACGATCGGATGTGTTCGGCGAATCATCGATGATGTGGACATGCGTTTCCCCTGGTTGAATTGCGAATTTGTGAACGAGTACTCAGATTTCTCGTCAACTAGCCATTAGACCTGCGGCGCAAGGGAATTATTGCACGAACCTGATGCGAGGACATGATCTGCAGTGCATATCCAAATCGCGTGACATGAGCGGATTTCGATCGCCGTGAAGAATTCATCGTTTGTGCGCGGGCGGCTCCAGGGCCTATCGTTACACGTCGCATACGAAGCGAGGGGGTGAAGGATTTATCAGGAGATGACGCGATGAAGATGATATCGATGTTGATGTGTGGCGCAATACTTGCCGGGGTGGCCGCAGGCACGGGCCCCAGTACGGCCGCCGGCGCGACCGTAGGGACTTCCGCCAAGCGCACCGTCTCACTCGTCGGACCACCGCTCGTGATGCGGCTGAACAGTGACGAGTTCCGCATAGCGTTCGGCATCGATGGAAAGCAGTGCATGCCGGGCGGCTGCAGCGGATCGATTCTTTACCGCGTTCAGTGGAAGACTGCGGACGGCACCGCGGGTTCGGACTCGAGACGGGTCAATTACAAAATATCTCCCCATTCGGGACGCACAATCGCCGTAGACCGGCAGTATCTGGATACGGCCGAGGGTGCGCACACAACCCGGGTCGTGAACGTGAATGTGGACAAGATCACCTGCCAGGAAGATGCGCTGACGAACGGAACCTAGCAGGCGGCTTCGTGCCGTGCCGATGGGAAGCCATCCTTTACCTGCTTTTCACTCCAGGAGCCAGCTGCGAACGCCTTGTTCGTCCAGAAAGGCTTGCGCCCGATCACCCTGCAGCAACGCCACGGTCGCGAGCAACCCGGCTTCCGTACAGCTGCTGGCGGCAACGGTCACCGAGCGCGGGGAGTGCGCCACGGGCCATCCGGTGCGGGGATTCAAGATATGCCCGTACCGAACGCCGTCCTTCAGCAGGTAGCGGCGCGAATCCCCGCTGGTCGCGAGCGCGCCATGCTCCAGATCGAGGATCATCGTCGCGTCCCGCTCGGTGTCGGGCCGCTCGATACCGACTTGCCATGGGCCATGGGAGGGCGGTCGGTTGGCGCGCAAATCGCCGCCGAAGTTGACCAGAAACGGGGTCCAATTGCGAGCGGCCAGCAGATCATAGACACGGTCAACGGCATACTCCTTGCCGATGCCGCCGAAATCCAATTCCATTCCGGCCGGGAGCATCAGCCGTGGCGCGTCCCATTGGAGTTTGTCGAAACCCACCAAGGGCAGGAGGTGCTCGATCGATGCGGGATCGGGCAGCCGATCGGAGCCGTCGAAAGTCCAAGCGCGGCGCAGCACGCCCGACGTGATATCGAAGAGACCTTCGCTGAGCTCGAAGCACTGGCGCGCAAAATCGATCAGCGATGCCGTCTCCGCATCCACTTCGAGAACCGTCCCGCGGTTCCCGTGAATCCAGGCGATGACACTGTCATGCCGGTAGCGGCTGTATTTTTTCTCCACGCGCCACGCTTCCTGCGCGGCGACATCACCGATGGCGAGCGCGGCATGCGTGCTCATTGAAGGCAACAGCACTTCGCAAGGGCTCGCCATTGCGGTAAACCTGACAGCGAGAAGATTCTCCCCTCGTGCCTCGACGATCAACCCTTCATCGGGCACCGGGAGCTCCCCTCCGCCGCGCGAGCGGTCGCGCCGCCGTGGCTCGATACTCTAAAACCGCCACCCAACTTCAACGAGAACCGCCTTGAGGCCGGGGTACAGATCAAGGCCTTGAAGCGCGTCTGGTACCGGTGTCCGTACATCCAATGTCTGCTGATAATACTCCGCGCGCACGCTGAATTCAGACCCGGCGCGACCACCGAGACCCTCCAGCTTTTGCGCGAATTTGACCCCGTAGGTCATGGCATGAAACGCGGCCAGGCGGGTGTCCGATGACTCGTAGCCGGTGGCCGCCTTGTCCGTACTCACGAGAAAAGGGGTGAAAAAATCTGCTGCCGTTTGCCGATACCATCGAACGGTGGGCTCGATGTAGCGATCTCGATTCGACAACGACCAGCGCAGATGCAGCTGTGCAGTGTCGGATCGCACCGCCCAGTCATCGGTCATATAGCGCAGCGACAGGGCGGTCGAAATGCGGGAGTTCCAGGCGACACGATTTTCCCAATAAGCGCTCTTGCGTGTGCGCTGATCGGGCCGGCTCTCATACTCGTATCCTGCAGTGCCGCCCGCGCTGTTGATGACCGAGATGAATTTATACGGATCATTCATGTAGCCGGTAAATCTATCGACCGACACGTTGAACTCGGAGAGCCAGTTGCGGGTCATCACTTGCGTGAGCCCCAAGAGCAGGCCAACCCCGTCCTTGGTTTTTCCGCCCTTTTGCTTTTCAGCCAGCGCGTAATCGCTGCCGGGGAGCGGCGCGCCGCCGATCGGGTGGATCGAGTCAAATTCGTTGTCGATGCCGAACGACAGGGTGGTGTTCTTGTCGTTGAAATCGTGGGCGATCGAGGCGTTCACCGTGGCGGAGAAGAAGTCTTCCTCCGCAGACACCTTGCCGCCGACGCTCACTTGATCGACCCGAGTGAACGGCACGGTCCAGCCGCCGCCCACCGCAGCGCGGGTATCATGATAATTGGGATCGGCCGGCAGTTGACCCGGACCGATGACGTATTGGTGCCCCACCTTTCCCGAGGGGGATGCAAAGGTCTGCGCCGCGCGACTCGGCAACGCGCCGTTGGGGCTCGCGCCCGAGAGGGCGTCAAAAGTTCCATTGACGCTGATCGACTGCCCGTCCGCAAAGACCTTGGCCACGTCGAGCACCGGCTCGACCGCTTGTATCCGGCCGTTCTCGTGATAGTACGCGAGTGCTGAATCGACCGACCAGTCCTCGAGCAATGTACTGTCGGGAGAAGCGATGTCGGATTGCTGGCTGCGGGCGGCGCCCGCGCTCAGCAGCGCGCAGCTCGCGGCCATCAGGCGCCGGCGTGCAGCTGAGGGCGGTGCCTTCGGCTTCAATTGCATCCGCAGCCCCCGCCGGCAAAGGAACGCCCGCCCGAGGACGCTTCTTTGCTGAAGTACAGGTGGTCATCGATCGCTGCATCGAGAGGATCGGAGTCTAGCTGCATCTCCTCGCGCGCCAACACATCGCGTTGCCAGGGTTTGACGCCCAAAGAGCTGCAGCCGGAGATTCCCACGGTGCCAAGAATTGCGAATAGAAGACTCAAGCGACCCATCATTGTTTTGCGCTCCAAATAAATAGCTACTTTTCAGCCAACAGCTCGCGCATTTGCGCTTCGTAGACGGCGCCATCGACCGGTCGAAATCCGACGTGTGTAAAACGCGCCACGCCGTGACGGTCGATCAGCACGCTCGAAGGCATCCCGTGCACCTTGTAAAACTCGGCGAGGTCCCCCTTGGGATCGAATCGCACATCGAACGTCGGGTGAAACTGATTCAGGAATTTCTCCGCCGCGCCGCGGTCCGTGTCCAGATTGACCGCGACCACGGTCAGCCCCTGCTCTTCATAGGTGCTCTTCATGGTCTGCATCCAGGGAAAGGATTGCCGGCACGGGCCGCACCAGGAAGCCCAGAAGTCCAGATAGACCACCCGGCCGCGCAATCCCGCCAGATCGAAGGGAGCATCGGCCTGCACGACGACCGTGAACAGCAGACAAACAAAAAGTCCCAGATGCCACGTCGCGCGTCTGATAACACTCGCTCCTTTCGTCAAACGGTCATGTTTCAGGTCGGGACTGATGCATTCTGCATCAGCAGCGCCGCTGATACTTTGCGATGCAAAGTGAAGGTACTTTGTGCTGCAGAGTGGTCCGATGTCAAGCTGGGAATGCCCTGGACTTGCAAAAATCGGCGGATGGGCCGGACCCAGCACGGGGAAGGGGGTTTTTAAGTCGCCTCCAATAAGCCAGAATAGGGGGCAACGGGCTGTGACTGTAGGATGCACTTAAAACATGCCGACCGATCCCTTGGAATTCGCACATCCGCTGCCGACCGGGCAGCGCTATCGACCCGGCGCCATCGCGTTCCACTGGAGCATGTTCGGCCTCGTCGTCATCGTCGGCACATTGGGCTTGCTGCACGATTCCTGGCCGAAGCAAACCCAGGCGTTCTGGATCAACATACACGCGCTGATCGGACTTCTGCTGTGGCTCGTGCTCTTTGCGAGGGTGGGATATCGGCTTCGCCATGCGCCGCCTGTGCTGCCGGAGGGCATAGGCGCCTTCTCCCGCCGCTTCTCCAGCCCGGTGCACCTGATCCTGTACGCGTTGATGTTCGTCATCCCGATCTTGGGCATCGTCACGTTCATTTACCACGGCCGGGTGTTCAATTTCGGCGTGTTCGAGATCGACCCAGGGGTCAAAAAGAATAAGGCGATATTTGGGCCCACCGAGGACATCCACGGGTATCTGGCCTACGCCCTCTTCACAGTGGCGGGCTTGCACGCGCTCGCGGCGCTATGGCACCGATACGTCCTGCACGATGGCGTTTTGGCACGGATGTGGCCGCCGCGAGCGGGAACGCCTCATTAGGTTGCCCGCAACCGACGCCCCTCGGCCCATTGCCACGAGAGAAGAAAAGGCACTCCCCAGATCACCTCGCGCATCCTTTTCACCATCGCGACCGCGAGGGCCATTTCACTGTCGATGCCGACGATATGGCCGAATATGATCAGTCCCGCCTCCTGCACTCCCAGACCGCCCGGTATGATGAAGGCGATGTGCCGCACGGCTTGGATCATGCTCTCGAGCACCAGCGCGGCGTCCATGCCGATCGGATGCTCGAACAGCCGGAGCGCAAACCAGATTTCGAGCGAACCGGAAAAAAATGCCACCAGCTGCAGGGATCCCGCCACCAGCAAACCGCGGCGGCGATGCAAGGACGCGCGAATCTCCTGGTCCAATGAAGCCGTGCCCCTGGACACCGCGGTTTCGCCCGCGACCGTATGCATGAACGACTTCAGTCGCTCGAGCACCGCACCGTTTCGCAGGAGCATCAGCACGATTATCGGTATGGGCAAGCTGAGCAGGAATACGGTCAGCACGCGCCGGAATTCATCGTTGTGCGTGCCATACCCAGCCAGCAGCATCAAGCCCATCGCGGTGAACAGATAAACCACGATCAGGGTCAGAAAAATCTCGATGATCACGCTGGCTGCCGCCGGCGCACCGCCGATGCCGCGCCACCGCAGCATACGCACCCCGACCAAGCTGCCGCCGACGCTTGCCACCGGCAGCAACCGATCTACTGCGTCTCGTACCGCCGTCGTCCAGAAAAAATAGGCGAGCCCCGCCCGGCGCGCGGCATGGTTTGGGCGCAACAGGGCCAGCCAACCGATCGCGTACAGGAGAAAGAAAGACGCGCGATACGGAATGACCCAGAGCAACCCGAGCCCCCCGAGGCGCAACACATGAGCCATGGCGGACAAATTGGTATGCACGGCGATGCCGATCAGCAAACCCAGGCCGATCAGGCCGCCGACATAAATCGAGACCTTCATTTTGGTTGCATCGGCGGTGCGAACGTTATCCGGCAATGGGCCGATCAACGCAACGGATGGATGACCCCGTCCGCGTCGACATTGAACTCATTGTTACGCCACGCAATGCGCGAGGTGAACAAGCTGCGAAGCCAAACCCAGAGAATCAGCATATCGCACAGCGGCAAAAGCCAGAGTTCCGACAGCACGGTGCGCCTGCCCTTGATCCGATGCACGAAATGCAGGGCGATCCGGGCCGCCACGCCGCCCGCGAAAAGGCCCCATGCCACCGGTGATGTGGGGGTGGCGTCCGCCGCCAACACGATGCCCAGAAGTGCGAGCGGCAGGCTGAAGGTGAGGAATATCCCGAGAAAACTGCGCGGCCGCACTGCGCGGATGGTGCGCATCCAGCGCAGCTCATGCTGGGCGACGGATCGAAGATCGGGCTCGTGGTGTTCCCCGTCTATCACGTACGGCGACAGCTCCACCCTCAAGTTCAGGCCGCGTACCAATTGACCCAGCCGGTGATCTTCGGCCAGTTGATTGGTGAGCGCTTCGAGACCGCCGATCGCGCGCAGCGTCGAATGACGCATGCATAACGTCTGACCGGAAACGTAGCCTCGATAGCCGAACAGCCAGCTGAGCATGACCAGGGGCATGTACCACTCGTTGACGTACATGGCTCCCAGCCTGGACCAGATGCCGCCCGTCGGGATTGCGCGATACAGGCACGTCACCAACCCGACGCCGCCATCGTTCAGCGGTCCCGCGACCGCAGCCAGGTAATCGTCCCGCACGAACGAGTCGCTGTCCGCCATCACCAGCAACTCGTGTTTCGCATAGGGCAGCATGTTGATCAAGTTGCTGACCTTGCGGTTGCTGCCGTGCAGCTGCGGATCGACGACCAGGCGGATCGGCAACGCGGGAAACTCCGCCATCAATCGCCCGACCACCGCGCACGCGGAATCGGCCGCATCCCGCACGCCGAATATGATCTCGTACTGCGGATAGTCCTGGAGACAGAACGAGCGCAGGTTGTCGTGAAGTCCCGGCTCGGCTCCGCAAAGCGGCTTCAGGATCGTGACCGGCGGGCGCAGGACGACCGACCTCGGCTGCCGGCGCATGTGCGCCGCCACTGCCGCGAAAACCGCCAGGAAGATGTAGCCGGCGGCGGCGATCAGGCTCAAAAATCCAAGCGGGACGAGGATTGAGTGCATGGGTATCCGGGATCATTGTGCCTGCCGCGGCTCACTGCGTCCGCGGCGGTTGGAATTGTCCACCACTTTCTTATGCAAAGTCACGTGGGGGTACCAAGTCAGTGGTCAATGGCCGTCTTTGCGGCCGTGGCGCGGCCACCACCGCTCGAGCAGCGCCGCCGCCCAGTCCTTGCCGCCCAGTCCGAACGCGAGGGCGAGCGCCAGCACGACACCGGCCAGGATGACGAGAAAAGTCCGCTGCACGATGTCGCCGCCGACTTCCACCTGGCTCAACGCGATCATGATCACGAACGCCATGATGAGGTACTGGGCAAGCTTGCCGAGCAGATCCGCATCCGGAACGCCCGCTTCCACGCAATACGTGGTGACCGCGCTGCCGACGAAGCGGGCGAAATACGATCCGAATACGACCGCCAGCATGGCGACCAGCAGCTTGGGCGAAAACAGCACCATCTGGTGCAGCACGTCGGCCACGTGCGGAAGCCCAAGCGTGTGCGCCGCGCTCATCAGCGCCGCCAATATCACCAGCCAGTAGGCGAATAATCCGAACAGGGTCGTGGTATCGCCGCGCAATCCCCCCTGCTGCAAGAAATGATCGGTCCCGGCGCGCTCGGTCAGAACGTTGAAGTTGATTGCGCGCAGACCCCGTTCGACCGCGAAACGAATCGCCTTGGCGATCAGCCAGCCGAGCAGGATGATGGCCAGCGCCTTGACGATTTCCGGCAGAAACGCCAATGCCTGGTGCAGGAAGTCGCGCGCTGCATCCGCCGATAGATCAAGACTTTGCATGAATACCTCCGAGGCGCAACTGCCAGACATCCAGAATCATGTTACGCCCCACTCGAGAATGCCCTGCAGGGGGATGCCCGCCCAGGCGGGCCGGTTGCCGAGTTCGTAGCGGAGCTCGTACAAAGCCTTTTCCAACTCGAACAAGCCCAGCAGGCCGTCCCCGGGCGTGAGCGCATCGTAAAGCGACGCAGCGCGCGCCGTCGCATCGTAGGCTGCCAGAAACGTCGCTCGCACCTTGACCGCCCAGCTGTGGGCGAGCGGCGCGAGCTTGGCAAGCTCGACGTCGTCGTGGGCCACGGCTCGCAGCGCGCTGTGCTCGACGTAGCCGAACGAGCGCAGCATGCCGGCCAAGTCGCGCAGCGGCGATTGCTTCGCCCGCCGCTCTTCGAGGCTGTGGCCGGGCTCGCCCTCGAAATCGATGAGGATGAAATCGTTGCGCGTCAGCAGGACCTGGCCGAGATGGTAGTCCCCGTGGATGCGGATCTTGGTCCCCTTGGGCTCCGAGGCGACGGAGGCTGCAATTCGCCGTAGAATCTCATCCCGGGCCGCGAGCACGGCGTTGGCCTTGTCGCGGTCAGGGCCCGTGAGCTCGCCCACGTGGCCCTTCAAGAGGTTGAGCGCGTTCTTGGCCTCCTCGGTCGCACGCTGCTTGTAGGCGTCGAGATCCGCGCGCGTGAGCGGCTGCGGGGCGAACGCGGGTTCCTTCGTGGGCGTGGCCAACGCTCGATGGAGCTCGGCCGTGCGTACCGCGAGTATTCGGATCATCGCCAGGTAGGCGTCATGCGCGTTCGCGGGCGGCGCGTCGGTGGCGGGTGCCGTGCGATGTTCCTCGAGATGGCGCCGCAGGTACTCGAGTGACCAGGTCCAACCGTCGCCTTGATTCGCGACATAGGCCTGCAGCATCGCGAGCAGGGTGGGCTCAGCGTCCTTGTCCCGATATTGCAGGACGCCTGCCAGCGGTGCGCAATTGGCGAAGTGCACGGTGTCCGTCAGATACATGCCTATTTCGAGTTCCGGGCTCGCGCCGCTGCGCAGTCTCCGATAGCCCTTGAGAATCAGCCGCTCACCGAGAACGACGATGGTGTTCGAGCTCGAGCCCTGCGGCCGGGCGGCAGGAAGCGAGCCGACATCGGCGCCCGCCAGGCGCTTGAACGCGGCGGTGGGGCGGAATTCGAGCTTTCCCTGCGCAGTCGCGATTTCCCGCGGCTTCGCCATCGCCGTGACCAGCGACTGGCAAAACGCCTCATCGGCGAAGGCGTCGCCCATCACGCCGACGCTCGACTGCTGGCGGATCTTGGCGATGGCGGCCGTGGAAATGTTGCGCACGCGTTCCTCGTCGCGCTCCTCCCAGGCAAGGGCCAGCGGCATGAAGTAGTTTGCGGCTTCCCCACCCGCGGTGACCTGCAGCAGGGCGACGATCCAGCTCGTTTTTCCCTCCTGCCACAGCACGTGATCGATGATGTGCGCGCGCTCGATGGGTGTGCCCTTCGCGGCGTACCAGCGTTGAGTCTCGATGAATCTCGGCAGCGTGTCGGTCTCGAATTGCAAACGCGTCTTCTCCGCCATGCCGATGCGCCATGGCACCACGCGGTCGCGGAACAGGCTGCTCCAGCCGTCGAACAGCACGAGCACCGGTCGCTCGTCGAGGGACAGGATCTGTTCGTGCCAAGAGGGCGCCTCGGCATCCTTGGTCAGCTTGAACCAGTAGAAGCCGTAGCCCGTCAGCGTGAGCAGATAGGGTAGATCGCCGATCGGCGGGAACGTCGTGCGTCCGAGCATCTCCACGGGCACACGTCCCTTGAATTCAGGGAGGTTGATCTCCACCGGTTGCGCGGAGCGAGAAAGGTTCGCGACGCAGAGGATGCTGTCCTCGCCATGCTCGCGCAGGTAGGCCAGTATTTTGCGGTTGCCGGGCCGCAGGAAGCGCCGTGTGCCGCGTCCGAATGCCTTTGTGTTCTTGCGCACCGCGAGCATGCGTTTGGTCCACGACAGGAGCGAGCTCGGATCGCGGGATTGGGCCTCGACGTTGATGGACGGATAGCCGTAGATCGGATCCATGATCGGCGGCAGATACAGCCGCTGCGGATCAGCGCGCGAGAAGCCGGCATTGCGGTCCGGGCTCCATTGCATCGGCGTGCGCACGCCGTTGCGATCGCCGATGAATACGTTGTCACCCATGCCGATCTCGTCGCCGTAGTACAAGGTGGGCGAGCCGGGCATGGAAAGGAGCAGGCTGTTCATCAGCTTGATGCGCTCCCGGTCGTTCTCCATGAGCGGCGCGAGCCGCCGGCGGATCCCCAAGTTGATGCGCGCGCGCACGTCCGCCGCGTAGGTCGTGTACATGTAGTCACGCTCCTTGCTGGTGACCATCTCGAGGGTCAACTCATCGTGATTGCGCAGGAATATCGCCCATTGACAGGCCTCGGGAATGTCGGGCGTCTGCTGCATGATCTCCGATATGGGGTAGCGGTCCTCCTGCGCGATGGACATGTAGATCCGCGGCATGAGCGGGAAGTGGTAGGCCATGTGGCATTCGTCGCCGTCGCCGAAATACTCGCGCACGTCCTCGGGCCACTGGTTCGCCTCGGCGAGCAGAAAACGGTTCTTGTAATTGGCATCGATCGCGGCGCGCAGCCGCTTGATCACGTCGTGCGTCTCGCGCAGATTTTCGTTGTTGGTGCCCTCGCGCTCCACGAGATACGGGATGGCATCCAGGCGGAAGCCGTCCACGCCCATGTCGAGCCAGAAGCGCATGATCTCGAGCACCGCGCTCATCACCTTCGGATTGTCGAAATTGAGATCCGGCTGGTGGCTGAAAAAGCGGTGCCAGTAGTATTGCTTCGCGACCGGATCGAATGTCCAGTTGGACGTTTCGGTGTCGATGAAGATGATGCGCGTGCCCAGGTACTTCTGATCGGTGTCGCTCCAAACGTAGAAATCGCGCTCGGGTGAGCCGGGCGGCGCCCTGCGCGCCGCTTGAAACCAGGGATGCTGATCCGAGGTGTGGTTGATGACGAGCTCGGTCATCACCTTGAGTCCCAGGCGGTGCGCCTCGCGCAGCATGGTGCGGAAATCGTCGAGGGTCCCGTATTGCGGGTGCACGTTCTTGTAGTCGGCAATGTCGTAGCCGTCGTCCTTGAGCGGCGACGGATAGAACGGCATGAGCCAGATGGTGTTGACGCCCAGATCGCGGATGTAGCCGAGCTTGGAGGTCAGGCCTTGAAAATCACCGATCCCGTCGTCGTTCGAGTCCAGGAACGCCTTGAGGTTGAGCTGATAGATGACCGCATCCTTGTACCAGAGCGGATCATCGACATCGAGGCCGGAGAGTGTCGCGGGATCCAGGGCAGGTGGTGCACCGTCGTTCATGGAGGCTCGTGTCTTACACGAAGTAGTCGAAATCATGCTCGCTGCGCAGCTGCCGGCGCAACACGAACACGTGCGCCGGCAGCCGCGCCGGATCCAGCATGACGAAGTTACGGGCGCCGCGCCACTCAAAGCGCTGCTCGCTCAACAGATCGTGCACCTGGTATGGACGGACCGGATCGAGCCCGAGGCTTTCGATATCGAGTTCCACCCATCCGGACTGCACCCGCTGCGGATCCAGGTTGACCACGGTGAGCACGATGTTCCCCGATGCCTCGTCACTCTTCCGGTAGGCGATCAGATTCTCGTTGTCCACGGCGCAGAATTTCAACGAGCGGTCGGATTGCAGGGCGGCGTTCTGGCGGCGCACGTGGTTCATCCGGGCGATCAGCGAGCGCAGGCTCTCGGGCCGGTCGAGGCTCCAATGGCGAAGCTGATACTTCTCGGAATTCAGGTATTCCTCGCTGCCCGGCTCGCGCGGGACGCTTTCCATGAGCTCGAAAGTGGGGCCGTAGATGCCATAGTTTGCCGAGAGCGTCGCTGCCAGGATGAGCCGCGCCGCGAATACCGCGCGCAGCCCCGATTGCAGCGTTTCCTGCAGAATGTCCGGCGTGTTCGGCCAGACATTCGGCCGGAAATACTGCGTTCCGGGTCCCTGCGCGAGCTCGGTGAAATACTCGGTCAAGTCCCGCTTGGTGTTGCGCCACGTGAAATACGTGTACGACTGCGTGAACCCGAGCTTTGCCAGGCGGTGCATCACCTTCGGCCGCGTGAAAGCTTCCGCAAGGAAGATCGCATCGGGCGTTGCGAGCCGGATCTCGTTGATGACCCATTCCCAGAACGCAAACGCCTTGGTGTGCGGATTGTCGACCCGGAATATCCGCACGCCCTCCCCGATCCAAAACTCGATCACGCTCTTCAGCTCCTCCCACAGAGCACGCCAATCGTCGGTCTCGAAATCGAACGGGTAGATGTCCTGATATTTCTTGGGGGGGTTCTCCGCATATTGGATGCTGCCGTCGGGACGATGCTTGAACCAGTCCGGATGCGAACGCACGTACGGGTGATCGGGTGCGCATTGGAACGCCATGTCGAGGGCGATCTCCAATCCGAGGCTCCGGGCCCGGGCATTCAAGTTCCTGAAATCCTCCAAGGATCCGAGCTGCGGCAGGATCTGCTTGTGCCCGCCTTCCGCGGATCCGATGGCCCAGGGGCTGCCCACGTCCCCGGGCTGCGCCTCGAGCGTGTTGTTGACGCCCTTGCGGTTGACGCGGCCGATGGGTTGTATGGGTGGGAAATAGAGCACGTCGAAGCCCATCTCGGCCACATAGGGGAGACGCGCCTCGACATCCTTGAAGCTACCGTGACGGGTCGGCTCCGCCGCGGTGGAACGCGGAAACAGCTCGTACCAGCTCGAGAAGGCGGCGCGCTTGCGGTCCACCGCGATCTCGAGAGAGGCGGTGGCGGCCAGTCGCGTGTCCGGGTAGCGGGCGACGAGACTTGCCTTGGCCGGGTCGAGCGCGAGCGCCTTGAGGGACTCCCTATCGGGTGCTGCCGCCGAGTGGTCCTTCGCGCGATCGCCCAGGAGCGACGCCCAGTCATCGAGGCTGGCGGCGTCGTTTCCGCGCGCGCGTGCCGCAGCCTCCCGGGCGAGCGCAGCTCCGACCTGCAGCGCCACCTTCACGTCGGCAAGGTCCTCGCGCCGCTCGAGCTCCCTGCGCCACGACTCGAAGTGATCCACCCAGGCCGATATCTCGCACTGATAGCGGCCCGGCACGGGAGGGGTGAACTCGGCGATCCAGACATCGTTGCCCTGGTCCGCCATGTCCGTCTCGTTCATCGAAGATTCCGGCTTTCCGGGGGTGTTCCAGCGCAGCCTGACGCGAAGCCTGTCGTGCCCATCGGCGAAGCAGTGGGCCTCGATGCACACCGGTTCGCCGGCAATGCGCTTGGCGGGGAAGCGTCCACCATCGACGGTGGGCGAAAGCGAGTCGATGACGGCACGAACGCGGCCGTCACTGCCGCTCCGCTCAGCCACGGGGCTCCCACCGCAGCATGATGGTGGAAAGCGGGGGAAGCGTCAGATTCACCGATTCGACGCGTCCGTGAGTGGACACGGGCACCGATTCCACCGCGCCCAGGTTTCCCCAGCCCGCACCGCCGTAGTCGCGCGCGTCGCTGTTCAAGATCTCGCGCCACACACCACGTTTGGGTACGCCGATCAAAAAATTGGTGCGCGGCACCGGTGTGAAGTTGCATGCGACGAGCACGGGCGCAACGTCGGCGCCGCCCTTGCGCAGGAATGCGATGACGCTCGCGTCCGCATTGTCCACATCCAGCCATTCAAATCCTTCCGGCGAAAAATCGATCCGGTACAGGGCCGGCTCGCTGCGGTATACGCGGTTCAGATCGCTCACCCAGCGCTGCATGCCGGCGTGCTCGGGGAGCGAGGTCACCCACCATTCGAGCTCGCCTTCGTGCGTCCATTCGCGCCGCTGTCCAAACTCGCCGCCCATGAACAAGAGCTTCTTGCCGGGATGGCCCCACATGTAGCCGAACAGCGCGCGCAGGTTGGCGAACTGTTGCCAGCCGTCGCCCGGCATCTTGCCGATCAGCGACCCCTTGCCGTACACGACCTCGTCGTGCGACAGCGGCAACACGAAGTTCTCGTTGAAGGCGTAGATCAGGGAGAACGTGAGCTGGCCGTGGTGATAACGCCGGTAGAGCGGATCTTGCTGCATGTAGGCGAGGGTGTCGTGCATCCAGCCCATGTTCCATTTCAGGCCGAAACCGAGTCCTCCCATATCGGTGGGACGCGACACCATCGGCCAGGCGGTCGATTCTTCGGCGATCATCGTCGTGTCCGGGTGATCGCGGTACACTGCGCGATTCAAGTCGCGCAAGAACTCGGTCGCCTCGAGGTTCTCGCGACCGCCGAAGCGGTTCGGGATCCATTCGCCCTGCTTGCGCGCATAGTCGAGATAGAGCATTGAGGCGACCGCATCGACCCGCAACCCATCGATGTGGTAATGCTTCAGCCAGAACAGCGCGGACGACACCAGGAAACTGCGTACTTCATTACGTCCGTAGTTGAAGATGGCGGAGTTCCATTCGGGATGAAAACCCTGACGCGCATCGGCATGCTCGTACAGATGGGTTCCGTCGAAATAGATCAGGCCGTGTGCATCGGTGGGAAAGTGTGATGGCACCCAGTCGAGGATCACACCGATGCCTTTCTGGTGCAGGTGATCGACGAAGTACATGAGGTCTTGAGGCGTTCCATAGCGCGCGGAAGCCGCAAAATACCCGGTGGTCTGGTAGCCCCAGGACCCGTAGAACGGATGTTCGGTGACCGGCATGAGCTCCACATGCGTGAATCCGAGTCGCAACATGTAGTCGGCGAGCTCTTCGGCGACGTCACGGTAGTTGGGAAGGTGTCCGTCCTTACGCTTCCAGGAGCCCAGATGCAGCTCGTAGATGGACATCGGCGCATCGAGCCCGTTGCGTGCAGCACGCGATTCCATCCATCTCGCGTCCTGCCAGGTCCACTCGAGCGACCAGATTCTCGAACCCGTGGCGGGCGCGAGTTCGCAATAGAAGCCGATGGGGTCCGCCTTTTCTCCGGTGTAACCGTTGACCGCGGAGGCGATTCGATACTTGTACGCCTGCCCGCGTTGCGCGGCCGGTGCGGTGCCTTCCCAGATGCCCGAGCCGTCCGCCCGCCGGGTGAGCGCGTCCTCATGCGCCCCCCAGCCGTTCCAGTCGCCGATCACCGAAACCTTGGCGGCATTCGGCGCCCAGACACCGAACGAGGCACCGCCGCGGTCGAGCAGATGACATCCGAGCTTCGAATAGAGGCCCCCATGGCTGCCCTCCCTGAACAGATAGATGTCATGCTCGGTCAACAAAGTGTTCTGCTCCCATGGACGAAAAAAAGCATAGGGTCTCACAGCATAGGGCGCGGCTGCCCCCGGAGCTGTAAGCCGGTGGCGAGGTCCCCCTGTAGGACTTTAGCCGAGCCGCGACCGAAGTAACCGCTCCGCGGCCAATGTACCGGATTGAAGTGCGGCGTGGACGGTTCCCCAATGACCCGTAACGTCCGTGTGCTCACCGGCGAAATAGAGCGTGTCCTCGATGGGCTGCGTCATGCGTTCGGGGGCGTCCAGCGCTCCCGCGGGGACGTAGCTGTATGCGCCCCCGGCGTAGGGGTCCGTCTGCCAATCATGGGTGTGCCAGCTCAACAGCAATGCCTCGAGCTCGGAACGGGGCCGATTGAACACTTTGGCGAGTGTCGAAAGACAGCGGGTCAGCAGCGCGGGCCGGCCCGCGTGCTGCCCTGCGGTTCGCTCCAGAGCAGCGGCCTTCGGGCCGCCCGTCCAACCCGTGAGGGTGGGCGCGCCGCTCGGCATGGGGGTCCACCACGTGGCAGGCAGATCCGACGGCGTGAACAGAAAGCTGAGATTCTCAGGCCAGAACTTGGTGCTGAACACCAGCACGATCCGCATGACGGCTCCCATGGCCAATCGATCCGCCTGTTCGAGAATTGCCGCCGGGCGCGGCTCGAATTGAATCGTGCCCGCTTGCAACACGCCCAAGGGCACCGTGATGAGCGCACGCCGCGCGTGTACCTCAACCCGGCGCGCGTTCTTGGCCGTCACGGTGACCGACCCGCGGCGCCAGTCGATTCGTTGCGCCGGCGTTTGCAATTCGAGCGTCCCGCCGGCGCGAGCGAACTCGGCGGCGAGAAATTTCGGCACGGCATCGTATCCCGAGGAGACACGAAACAGACGATCTGCTTCGATGGCATCCTCTGCGCGCTGCTGCTTGGCGAGTGAGGCGATGCCGATGCGGCGCTGATCCGCCGCGTTGAACCCCTCGACATATCGTGTTGCGGCTTCAGCGGCGTCGGCCTCGGTTGGATGCGACTCGAGATATTGCTCGAAGCTCATATCGGTGCCCGCGGGCTTGCGCGCGAGCCATTGCATCATGTCCTCGAGCACGTGATGGGCATGCCCCGGCAGATCGCCCCGCGTGCTGCGGCGACCGCCTTCATACTCGAGCTCGGAGCCCTCGAGCTCGTAGGTCGGCAGGTGGGCCTCGCGAATCAGCGCCCAGAGGGCGGGCGGCTGACCGTGAATGAACTCTGCGCCGAGTTCGATCGGCAGATCCGGCGCCAAATGATGGGTGTGAATGCGACCGCCCACCCGATCACGGGCTTCGATGAGGGTCACCCGCCGGCCCGCGCGCGCGAGCAGCCGGCCCGCGGCCAGTCCCGCGATTCCCGCGCCGATGATCACCACATCGCAAGGTGCGCTCATAGTTCGGTATCATTTTGGCACATGCGCATCATTCGACAATCCTCGTTCGTCGCCGTGCCGTGGAAGAACGGCGGCGGCGTCACCCACGAGGCCATTCGGGTGCCGCCGGACGGAGATTCGTTCGATTGGCGGGTGAGCGTCGCGCGGATCGACGCCGCCGGTCCTTTTTCGGAATTCGCCGCCTACCACCGTTTCATGGTGTTGCTGAAGGGCGCGGGCGTGGTGCTGAAGTTTTCGGGCGGACCCGCGCCTCAGGTCCGCGCATTGCGCAGCGTCGGCGACATGCAGGAATTCGACGGCGGCCTCGCCACGCATTGCGAGCTCGAAGATGGCCCCTGTGTGGATTTGAACCTCATGGTGTCGAAGAGACTGCGCGGCGTTCGGGCGCGGGTCGAGCCTTTGCAAGAGCGACGTTCGTTCCGGCTGGCTGGCCATGACTCGATGCTGGTGTTCCCGATCGATGCGGGGGTCGAGCTCGCTCGCGGCGGAACCACGGATCAGCTCGGCCCGTGGGATCTCGCGCTTCTCTCGGGGCGGGAAGAGGACGAGGTGCATGTCGTGGCCGCGCGCTCCGCTGACATGCGGGGGCCGGTGAATTTATTCCTGGCGACGATTCCGGGCCAATGATGGTTACCGCTAGCGGCTCACTTGTGCGTCGAGAGCAGTAAGCTCGTTTCCGTGTTGGATATGCCGTCGATGAGGCGGATCCGGCCCAGCACCCGATCGACGGCCTCGAGGGTGTCGGTGCGAAGCTCGGCGACGATGTCCCAGCGTCCATTCGTGGTGTGGAGTGCGCATACCGCCGGATCGCCCCGCAACGCCTTCAATACCTCGTCAGTACGATTGCCTTCGACCGCGACGGTCATGAGTGCGCGGATGCTTTGATCCTCGGCGGAACTCCTGAGGCGCACGGTGTAACCCAGCACGATACCGTCGGCTTCCAGGCGGGCGATGCGGTTTTGCACCGTACCGCGCGAGACCCCGACGGCCTTCGCCATGTCGGCAATGGTCATGCGGGCGTCGTTGCGTAGCAGGGAAAGCAGGTGTCGGTCGGTATTATCCACAAAATGCCATTTATGGCTATCAATATGTCAATTTTATGGTCTTTTCAATCAGTTTTCTATCTATTAATTAGCACCTGCTTGGATGACACTGCGGATCGGCACGGGGGAGTCCCTGCCAATCATCTAAAAAGAGAGACAACGGCATGGTCAGCTACATCGGCACGAAACGCCTCGGCGAACTGGTTTCCACGGTGGGGATCGCCCCCTTCATCGAGGCGCTGGCGGGGGAAATTCAGGCGGATTATTTACGCTGGCAGGAGTTCGAGAAATCGGCCCGCCACGCGATTCATTCGGCGGCCGGCGTGATCGAACTGATGCCGACCAGCGACGGCCGGCTTTATTCGTTCAAGTACGTGAACGGTCATCCGAAGAACACGGCCGCCGGACTGCTCACGGTCACCGCGTTCGGCGTGCTGGCCGACGTAGCGAGCGGATATCCCATGCTGCTGTCCGAGATGACATTCGTCACGGCCCTGCGCACCGCGGCCATGTCGGCGCTGGCGGCCCGACGCATGACCTGCGCCGGGAGCCGGGTGATGGCCTTGATCGGCAATGGAGCCCAAAGCGAGTTCCAGGCCATCGCGTTCCACCATATGCTCGGCATTCGCGAGCTGCGGCTGTTCGATACCGATCCCGAAGCGACCGCCAAGCTCAGGCTCAACCTCGAGGCCGAACGCCTGGCCGGGTTGGAGGTCATTGCGTGCACCGACACGCGACAGGCGGTACGCGGCGCCGACATCGTGACCACGGTGACCGCGGACAAGCGCAACGCCTTGATTCTCACCCCGGACATGATCGAGCCGGGCATGCACCTGAATGCGGTCGGCGGCGACTGTCCCGGCAAAACCGAGCTGCACGTCGACATTTTGCGCTCACCGCGCGCGCGAATCGTGGTGGAGTTCGAACCCCAGGCCCGCGTCGAGGGCGAAATCCAGCAGCTCGCGGCGTCCGAGGGCGTGATCGAGATCGCCGACGTGTTGTCCGGCAGGCAGTTGGGGCGCACCGACGATCGCGACGTGACGATTTTCGACTCGGTGGGCTTCGCTCTGAACGACTTCTCCGCGCTGCGTTACCTGGAGCGATTGAACCGCGAGCAGAGCGGGGGAGCGTCCATCGACCTCATCCCGATGCTCGACGATCCGAAGGATCTTTACGGCGAATTGAAGCTCGGCAGTGCACGCGGCCGTCGGGACGAGCCGCATCGCAAGTCCGCCACCCGGGGCAAGTCCGGCACGCGGGAGCTCTCGGCATGAGCAAGCCGCAGGCGTTCGGCGGCCGCCCAGCGTTCACGCGCGTGGCGAGTCTCATTGGTGCGCCCACGGATGTGGGTGCGAGCGACCGTGGCGCCTCGATGGGTCCGGAGGCGTTGCGCGTCGCGGGGCTGCATGCGGCACTGGCGGCCCGCGGCCTCAAGGTCGTCGATTGCGGCAACGTCGGCGGCCCGCCCAATCCCGGACTTCAGCGAGTCGGCGGTTACCGGAACCTGCGCGAAGTTGCGGCCTGGAACCGCGAGCTGCACGCCGCGGTGTATCGGGAGCTGCAAGCTTCGAGGCTGCCGATCCTCCTGGGCGGAGATCACAGCCTGTCGGTCGGCTCGGTTTCGGCGGTCGCCAGGCACTGCCGCGAATCGCATCGTCCGCTGCGGGTGCTGTGGCTCGATGCCCATGCGGACTTCAATACGCGCGAGTTGAGTCCGAGCGGGAGCCTTCACGGCATGCCGGTCGCCTGTCTGTGCGGCTTCGGGCCGCCCGAGCTCGATCTGGGCGGCGCGTCGCCCGCGATTCAGCCGCAATGGGTGCGGCAGGTCGGCATTCGCAGTGTCGATCCGGGCGAACGAAAATTCGTCCACGATCAGGAACTGCCGGTATTCGACATGCGTTCCATCGACGAGATGGGCGTGCGCCGGATCATGGAACTTGCCCTCGACGGACTCACGCCGGACACCCACGTGCACGTCAGCTTCGACGTCGACTTCCTGGACCCTGAAATTGCGCCTGGCGTCGGTACCACCGTCGCGGGCGGCATGACTTACCGCGAGGCGCAGCTTTGCATGGAAATGATCGCCGATACCGGGCTCGTGGGTTCGCTCGACATCATGGAGCTGAACCCCGCCCTCGATGTCCGCAACAAGACCGCGGCGCTGGCGGTCGATTTGGTCGAGTCGCTGTTCGGCAAGAGCACGTTGATGCGGCTGCCCGAGCCCTCCCGGGAAGGCCGGTGGGAGCGCGGCGAGCGAGATGCTGCCGGGCTCGATGCGGCGCGAGCAGGGTTCGAGGCCGCTTAGGACGCGGGGACTAGCCGCCCGCACCGCGAGGGCTCGCCACGCCCCTTCTGGTTTTCGCCCTCATCCTTGCGGATACTAGCGTCCGCACCTTTTTGACCGCGCTTCCTCCGAGGACTACGCCATGGCCGCCAATCCCCAGGACCATTCCCCGCCGCCACCGTCCGACCCGACGCGTGCGGCGGCCCGGGAGCATGCCCTGTATCCCGAAGACCAGGCGGTCGCCCGCTTGCTGCACCAACTCGAGCTCACCGGCGGAGCGCGCCACCGCGCGGTTTCGCTGGGCGTCGCTCTGGTCGAGGGCGCGCGGGCGCGCCGCGACGAGCGTCCCTTCCTGGACGCGTTCCTGCAGGAGTTCGGGCTGTCGAATCAGGAAGGCATCGCGCTCATGTGCATTGCCGAGGCGCTGCTGCGCATTCCGGATGACGCCACCGCGGATCGGCTGATCGCGGAACAGCTGGCGACCGGGGACTGGTCCGCGCATGCGGGCAAATCCGAATCCCTGTTCGTCAACGCCTCGACGTGGGGTCTCATGTTGACCGGCGGGATTCTGGATCTGGATCCGTCGATCAAGGTGGACGCCGACGGCTGGATGCGCAAGCTCACGCGCAAAGCGGGCGAGCCTCTGGTGCGCCTCGCGGTACGGCGCGCGATGCGAATCATCGGCGGCGAGTTCGTGGTCGGCCGCTCGATCGAGGAAGCGCTCGAGCGCAGTGCGCGCGAGCCTGAGGTGGCACTGTGCTCCTTCGACATGCTGGGTGAGGGCGCGCGCACCCTCAGGGATGCGGACCGGTACTTACGGTCGTACGAGCACGCGATCGATGTCATCGGCGCGCAGCGGGCCGGCCGCCCTGCGCACGAACGGTCGAGCATCTCCATCAAGCTATCGGCGCTCGAGCCGCGCTATTCGCTACTGCAGCGCACGCGAGTCATGCGCCGGCTGGTCCCGAAGACGCTCGAACTCGCACGCCGCGCGGCGGCTTGCGGTATTCAGCTCACCATCGATGCGGAGGAGGCGGACCGCCTGGACCTGTCCCTCGATGTGATCGAGGAACTTGCGCGCGATTCGCTCACCCGCGATTGGCCCGGGCTCGGCCTCGCGGTGCAGGCGTACTCCAAGCGCGCCCCGGACTTGATCGATTGGGCGGCCGCCACCGCGCGATCGACCGGGCGGCGCATGACGGTGCGCCTGGTCAAAGGCGCTTATTGGGACAGCGAGATCAAGCGCAGTCAGGAGCGCGGTTTGCCGGGCTATCCGGTCTACACGCGCAAAGTCACGACCGATGTCTCCTACCTCGCCTGTGCGGGCCAGCTTTTCAAGCATATGGATGTCATCTACCCGCAGTTCGCCACGCACAATGCGCACAGCATCGCCTCGGTCCTCGAACTCGCTCCGCCCGGCGCGGCGTACGAATTCCAGCGGCTTCACGGCATGGGACGACTCCTGTACGCCGAGGCCGCCCGCCGTGTCGCGAATTTTCCGGCGGTGCGCGTGTATGCCCCGGTCGGTGAGCACAAGGACTTGTTGGCGTACCTGGTGCGCCGGTTGCTCGAAAACGGCGCCAACACCTCCTTCGTGAATCGCTTCATGGACGAGGAGGTGCCGGTCGCCGACATCGTGCGTGATCCGATCACGGAGCTCGAGCGGTTGGAGGTCTACGCGCACCCGAAGCTGCCGAATCCCGTCGCGCTCTACGCCGATAGGCGAAACTCGCTCGGAGCGGACTTGGGCGACCCGCGCGAACTCGAGACGCTGCTCACCGGGGTGGCCGCCCGCCGCTCCGTCAAGCATTCGGCGGCGCCCACCACGGCACGCGAAGGCGAAGCATCGTTTCAGGGCCACGCGGTCACCAACCCGGCCGATCGGCGCGAAACCGTCGGTATCTCTCGCGATGCCACACCCGAGGAGATCGCCCGCGCCTTCGATGCGGGCAGCCGCGCACAGCCCGGGTGGAATGCACTCGGCGGCGCCGTTCGGGCGGACTGTCTGGATCAAGCGGCCGCACTCCTCGAGAAATCGCGCGCGGACTTTCACGAGCTGCTGGTGCGGGAGGCGGGCAAAACCTTCCCGGATGCGATCGCGGAAGTTCGCGAGGCGGTGGATTTTTGTCGTTATTATGCGGTGCGAGCGCGCAACGAGTTCAGCCAGCCCCTGCGTCTCGACGGTCCGACCGGAGAGCTCAACGAGCTGTCGATGCACGGCAGGGGCGTGTTCGCCTGCATCAGTCCCTGGAACTTTCCACTGGCGATTTTTGCGGGGCAGGTGACGGCCGCGCTGGCCGCCGGCAATGCGGTGGTGGCGAAACCCGCCGAGCCGACACCGCTGATCGCGGCGCGCTTCGTCGCACTGTTGCACGAGGCGGGGGTCGGTCCCGACGTGCTGCATCTCACCCCGTCCGCCGGCCGAGTGTTCGGCGCGGCGGCGTTCGCCCACGCCGCACTGTCTGGCGTCGCCATGACCGGCTCGACGGCCACTGCACTCACCATTCAGCGCATGCTGGCCGCGCGCGAGGGCGCCATCGTTCCGCTGATCGCCGAGACCGGCGGATTGAACGCGATGCTGGTGGATTCGACCGCGTTGCCGGAACAGGTGACGGACGATGTGGTGACCTCGGCTTTCATGAGCGCGGGTCAGCGCTGCTCCGCACTGCGGCTGCTGTTCCTGCAAGAGGAGATCGCGGACACGGTGATCGAGATGATCGCGGGCGCCATGGACGAGCTCGTGATCGGCGATCCGGCGGATCTCGAGACCGACGTGGGACCCGTCATTTCGGCCACCGCGCAACAAGGGCTCAATCGGCACATCGAGCGCATGCGCGGCGAAGCCCGCATCATCAAGGCCTGCCTTCTCGACGAGTCGCACGCTCACGGCAGTTTCGTTGCGCCTCATCTCATCGAGCTCAAGGACGCCGGCCAGTTGACGCGCGAGGAGTTCGGCCCCGTGCTGCACGTGGTGCGCTACCGAGCCGCCGAGGTCGCCAAGGTCCTGGCCGCGATTCGGGCCACCGGCTACGGCTTGACCTTGGGTGTGCAGACCCGGCTCGAGTCCTTCTGGCGGGAAGTGTTCGAGCGGACTTCCGTCGGCAATACATACGTCAATCGAAACATGATCGGCGCCGTCGTCGGCGTGCAGCCGTTCGGCGGCAACGGCTTGTCCGGCACCGGACCGAAGGCCGGCGGTCCGCATTACCTTGCGCGCTTCGCCAGCGAGCGAACCCTGACCGTGAATACCACAGCAACCGGCGGCAACGCGGCATTGTTGAACCTCGGGACTTGAGTCTCAGGGTTGGCTGGATACCTTCGCCGCCTTGGCGTTGGCCTTGGCGGCATCATAGTCCGCGTCTGCCTGATCCTTGCAAACCTGCTGGTCGTGACCCTGCAGCGTCTCGCATTTCTGAATCGCGACTTTGTGGTCGCCATCGGCCTGAGCAAGCGCGACGTTATAGGCATCCGCGCTCATGTCTTTCTGCGCATCCCGCTGTGCGTCGGCGACTTTAGCCGCCGCGGATTGATCCGCCGCCGCGATGTCGTGCGCCGCCGTGTCGGGTGACTTTGCGTTGTTGCATCCCGACAGCAGCGCGAATGTCGCAACGCCGACCCATGTAAGAAATGTTCGTTTCATTGTAAGGCCTCTTTGTGCACCCATCGTGCGCAGCTACTTTGCAGCAACCGCGCCCGGCAATCTGTCCGCTTTTGACGGCGGCAGGCGGTAGGAGACCGCCCGTCAGCGGGCGCCTACCGCGCAGAACGATGCGAGCCGTTCGAGTGGGAACAAGGGCAAGAATGAGACGGGCTCCGGCAGCCGCTAGCCGGAGGAGCTAGGCACCACGGAGGTGCCGCGATTGGGCTGGTGCTCCTGGCCAGCCCATGTTTCCGCCGGACGAATGCCCTGTAGGAGGATTCCTGCAGGGAAGAGCCGCAACTCGTGGCAAACTCCTAAGCACCACACAACGTCACCCGACACGCGGAACCTCGAATCACAGCCCGCCCTTAGCGGCGCTCACCGACGCATCATGCAAGCTCCCATCTCAGAGAACCCGGGCGGCCGCGTTGCCCCGCCCGGCAGGCCGCGTGATGCGGTATTCGCTTTGGAGCCACGCACCGTTACCGGTTTTTTGGTGGCGCTGGCCGCGGTCATCATCATCGCCGTGCTTTCGTACGATTCGGTACAGCGGGCCGCTGCGACCTCCCGGGACCTCGCGCGAACGGTGGAGGGGCTCGCCCAGGTCCAGGCCATCCTCTCCACCCTCAAAGACGCCGAGACCGGTCAGCGCGGCTACCTGCTGACCGGCCGGGAGGAATATCTCGAGCCATTCGATGAGGCCAAACCGGCGCTGCCGCTGGCACTGTCGGGCGCACGGGCTCAGCTGGCGGACGAGCCCGCGCAGAGCCAGCGCTTGGAAACCCTGAGCGTGCTCGCGAACGAGAAGCTGCAGGAACTTTCCAAGACGGTGGAGCTGCAGCGAGCCGGGCAATCGGAGGCCGCGCTGGCGATCGTGCTATCCGGCCACGGCAAGATCCTCATGGATCGGATTCGAGTCCTGGGCGACGAGATGCAAAACGAGGCGCGTCAGCGGGTACAGGATAAATCCCGCGACTGGCGCAGTGCGTCCACCTTTTCGTTTGCGGTCACGTCCGGGGGATCGCTGGTGCTGCTTTTCCTCATCGGCGTCGCGGCGGCCATGGCGTCCCGGGATTTCAAAACCCGCAACAGAGAGTCGTGGCTGCGCGCCGGGCAGCTCGGATTGGGCGTCGTGATGCAGGGCGACCTCCCGCTCGAGCGATTGGGCGACAACGTCGTCCGATATCTGGCGCAGTATCTGGACGCCCAAGTCGGCGCGGTATTCATAGCGGAGGGGAACGCCTATCGGCGGTTCGGCGCCTATGCACTGCCTTCCGACGGTGCCGCCCTGCTGCGCAGCGGCGACGGACTCGCGGGACAGGCAGTGAAGAACCGCGAGCCGCTCCATGTGCACGACGTACCCGCCAATTACCTGCCGGTCGCATCGGCAACCGGTGGGGCTCAGCCGGCGAAGCTGCTGATCGCCCCGGCATCGATCGACGGCCGCGCGTATGGCGTGGTGGAGCTCGGATTCTTCGGCAAAGTCGACGCAGCGAAACCGGAGCTGTTGCAGCGGATCGCGGAGCCGATGGCCGCCGCGATCCGCGCCTCCATAGACCGAACGCGGCTCGAGGAGTTGCTGCAGGAAACCCAGACACAGGCGGAGGAGCTGCAGACCCGGGAAGAGGAGCTGCGCGTCAACAATGAGGAGCTGGAGGAGCAGGCCCAGGCGCTGCGCGAGTCGCGCGCGCAGCTCGAGTCGCAGCAGGCGGAGCTCGAGCAAATCAATGCCCAGCTCGAGGAGCAGACCCAGGCCCTCGAGCATCAGAAGGACGCGTTGCAGCAGTCGCACACCATATTGACCGCCAAATCGGATGAACTTCAGCGCGCCAACGAATATAAGAGCGAGTTCCTGGCGAACATGAGCCACGAGCTGCGCACGCCGCTGAACTCGACCTTGATCCTCGCCAAGCTGTTGGCCGATAACAAGGAGGGCAATCTCAACGAGACCCAGGTGAAGTACGCGCAAACCATCTCTTCGGCGGGCAAGGATCTCCTGGCGCTCATCAATGACGTACTGGATCTGTCGAGAATCGAGGCGGGGAAGATCGACGTATCGGCCGAAGCGGTGAGCGTTGCGTCCATCACCGATTCGCTGGTGAAGTTATTTCAGCCCCAGGCGCTGCAGAAGCGGCTGCAATTCGCGGCGACCATCGAGCCCGGGACGCCGGACGAGATCCAGACCGATCCTCAAAGGCTCAGCCAGATATTGAAGAATCTTCTTTCCAATGCCCTGAAGTTCACCGAGCACGGCGAGATCGAATTGCGTATTTTCCGCACCGGCCCCTCGAGCGTGTCGTTTGCCGTGCGCGACTCAGGGGTCGGCATCGAACCCCATCAGCACGACGTCATTTTCGAGGCGTTCCGCCAAGCCGACGGGAGCATCCATCGAAAGTACGGAGGGACCGGTCTCGGACTGTCCATTTCGAGGGATCTGGCGCAATTGCTGGGCGGCACCATCTCGGTACACAGCACGCCGGGCAAGGGCAGCACCTTCACTTTGGCGCTGCCGCTCGAATATTCCGCGGCGACCGTCCGAGCGGCCCCGGCGCAGCATCCGGCGGCGAGCGAGGCATTCTCTGCGGAAGAACTCGCGGCGGCCGGCTCGACTGGTTCCTCCGCCTCCGTGCTTCCCGCCGCGCTTGCGGCCGCCTCCATTGCCGACGATCGCGACAAGCTCACGCCCGGCGTGCGGCTCATACTGGTGGTCGAGGACGATGTGGCGTTCGCGCTCATTTTGCGCGACCTCGCCCACGAAATGAATTTCCAGGCGGTGGTGGTGCATTCGGCCGGGGACGCACTGATCGCAGCCGATCGGTATCGCCCGAGCGCGATCCTGCTCGACATCAATCTGCCGGACTTCTCGGGTCTCGGCGTGCTGGATCAACTCAAACGCAATCCCCGAACGCGCCACATACCGGTGCACGTCGCGTCGGTCGCGGACTACAAGCGCGAGGCGCTCGGGCTCGGCGCGATCGGCTACGCACTCAAACCCGTCAAGCGTGAAGAGCTGGTGAACGCGCTGCGCCGGCTCGAGGATAAGCTGTCGCAGGGCGTGCGCCGTGTGCTCATCGTGGAGGACGATCCCCGCCAACGCGAAAGCCTGCGGCAGCTCCTCGGCAACGGCGACGTGCAGATCACGGCGGTGGAGAGTGCGGGCGAAGCGCTCAAGGAACTCGCCGCCGCGACGTTCGATTGCGTGGTGCTCGATTTCAACCTGCCGGACTTGAGCGGCTATGATCTCTTGGAGCGGATGGCGCGGCAGGAGGAAGTATCATTTCCTCCCGTCATCGTGTACACCGGCCGCTCGCTGTCGCGCGACGAGGAGCAGCGGCTCGGCCGCTATTCCAAATCGATCATCATCAAGGACGCGCGCTCGCCGGAGCGGCTGCTGGATGAGGTCACGCTGTTCCTCCATCAGGTGGAGTCGAATCTGCCGCCGGCCCATCAGCAGATGCTCAAAACCGCGCGCAATCGCGACAGCTCGCTGGAAGGCCGCAGAATCCTCGTGGTCGAGGATGACGTGCGCAACATATTCGCGCTGACCAGCGTCTTCGAGCCGAATGGTGCAACCGTCGAGATCGCGCGCAACGGCCGTGAAGCGCTCGAGGCACTCGCCCGCAGCACCGCCCCTGCATCCGTCGGCATCGACATGGTGCTCATGGACATCATGATGCCCGAGATGGACGGGTTCACCGCCATGCGCGAGATACGCAAGCGGCCTGAGTGGAGAAAGCTGCCCATCATTGCGCTCACCGCCAAGGCGATGAGGGACGATCAGGAGAAGTGCCTGGCCGCCGGCGCAAACGACTACATCGCGAAGCCCCTGGACGTCGAAAAGCTCCTGTCGCTGGTGCGCGTATGGATGCCCAAATAGAGCCGCCGGAAGCCGCCGGCAGCAGGAAATTCGAGATCGAATTTCATCTGCTCATCGAGGCGATCTATCATCTCTACCACTACGATTTTCGCGGGTATGCGGCGGCGTCGCTCCGCCGGCGCTTGAGGACGGCCATGGTGCGTTTCCGCTGCGAGGCACTGTCCCAGTTGCAGGATCGCGTAATGCACGAGCCGGCCATCTTTCCGGCGTTGCTCGATCATCTCACGGTGCAGGTCAGCGAGATGTTCAGGGATCCGAGCTACTTCCGGTCGTTGCGCGGTCAGGTGTTGCCGATCCTCAAGACCTATCCGTCGCTCAAGATCTGGGTGGCGGGCTGCAGCGCGGGAGAGGAGGCTTACTCGCTCGCGATCCTCCTCCGGGAGGAGGGGCTGCTGCCGAGAACGCTGATTTACGCGACCGACATCAATCCGCATACGCTGCAGCGGGCGGAGGCCGGCGTGTATCCCATCGACCGGATCGCCGGATTCACCGTGAACCATCGCGAGTCCGGCGCGGGCTCGTCGCTGTCGGACTATTACACCGCGGCCTATGGCCGCGCGATTTTCGACAAATCGCTGCGCGACCATATCGTATTCTCCGACCACAGCCTCGCGACCGACAGCGTATTCGCCGAGGTCCAGCTGGTTTCGTGCCGCAACGTGCTCATCTATTTCAATCGCGCGCTTCAGGACCGCGCGCTGAAGCTGTTTCACGAGTCCTTGTGCCGCAACGGCTTTCTGGGCATCGGCTCGAAGGAATCGCTGCGCTTCTCCTCGCATGACCAGGCGTTCCATCCCTTCGTTCGCGAGGACAGGATCTATCAAAAGGCGAGCGCGACGTGAACGGGCCCGCGCTGGATGGCGTCGAGGGCGTGGTCATCGGGGCATCCGCAGGCGGCGTCCAGGCGCTCGCGGAGCTGCTTCCGGCGTTTCCCGAAGGCACGGCGGCCGCGATATTCGTCGTGCTGCACCTGCCACGCGACCGGCCGAGTCTTTTGACGCAAGTGTTCTCACCCAAGTGCGCTGTGCAGGTGCGCGAAGCGCAGGATAAGGAGCCGGTGGCGCCGGGAACAGTGTACTTTGCCCCCTCGAACTACCATTTGCTGGTGGATGAAGGACCCCAATTGGCCCTGTCGGCAGACGATCTGGTGCATCATTCCCGTCCTTCGATCGATGTGCTGTTCGAATCCGCCGCCGACGTCTACCGCAACCGTCTGCTCGGCGTGCTCCTGACCGGAGCCAACGAGGATGGAGCGGAAGGCTTGGCGGCGGTGCATGACGCTGGCGGAATCACCGTGGTGCAGGAGCCGGAGACGGCCGAGGTATCCACCATGGTGCTCTGCGCGATGCAACTGAAAGCCCCGGATTTCGTGTTGCCGCTCGGCCGCATAGCCGAGCTCTTTCGGAACTTAGGACGCGAATCGTCGCTGCGGGCGGAGCGACCCCTTGGGTAGAGACATGTCGGTAATCAAATGCCTGCTGGTGGATGATCTGCGCGACAACTTGCTGGCGCTTTCGGCGCTATTGCAGGACGACGGTGTCGAGACCTTCGCTGCGCAATCGGGCGCGGAGGCGCTGGAACTGCTGCTGGTCCACGATTTCGCGCTCGCGTTCCTCGACGTGCAAATGCCCGACATGGACGGCTTTCAGCTCGCGGAACTCATGCGGGGCAGCGAGCGGACCCGCCACGTGCCCATCATCTTCGTGACCGCCGGTGCCCGCGAGCCGCAGCGCGTCTTCAAAGGCTATGAGTCCGGGGCGGTGGACTTCATCTACAAGCCGATCGAGCCTCACATCCTCAAAAACAAGGCCGATGTGTTCTTCCAGCTCTACCGGCAGCGCCTCATGCTCGCGCAGGAGCTGAAGGACCGCACGGAGACGCTCCGACTCAACGAGATGTTCAGCGCGTTGCTCGCCCACGACTTGCGTAATCCCTTGAGCGCCATTCTGGCGTCGGCGCAGCTGCTCAAACGCCGCTCGGAGGATACTCACGCGCACGAGGCGGCCACCCGCATCCTGGCGAGCGGCAAGCACATGGGGCGGCTGATCGAGGACATGCTCGATCTGGCCCGAGCGCGGCTCGCCGGCGGCATCGTGCTGAAACGCGAGCAGGGCGATATCAAGGCCCTGGTGGAGCGTGTGGTACGCGAGTGTCAGGCCGCATCCCCGGAACGCATCATCGAGACCGTCTACAGCGGCGATTTCGGAGGCCATTGGGATACCGAGCGGCTCGCCCAGGTCGCCAGCAACTTGATCGGCAACGCCTTGAAGCACGGTGATCCGGCAGGATCGGTCGAAGTGCAGCTCGACGGAACGAAGCAGGACGAGATCACGTTCCATGTTTCCAATCGGGGAACCATCCCTCCCGAGCTGGTGAATCATCTGTTCGATCCGTTCCGCGGCGGACGAAGGGCCCCGGGACGCAGCGAGGGGCTGGGGCTCGGCCTGTACATCGTGTTCCAAGTGGTGAAGGCGCATGGTGGGAACGTCGAGATGGCAACCGCGCGGGAAGACCGAACTGTGTTTCAGGTTTCGCTGCCGCGAAGGCCTGCCAGCCTCGAGTAGTCGCCCCGCCCCTGGGCGAGCAGAAACCGTTCTCGGTGCTGCGGGGCAACGAATGTAGGAAGACTCCCACTTCGCCTGAGAATGTCGACCGATTCCTCGCCTCCGAGCGGCGATGAAAACATCACCCCATTCAACCCTCAACCCCTCGAGCCAACGATCATGGGAGACTCCACGCCAACCGCGGGCGCCACTTTTCGCCGAGCAGATGCTGCTTATCGCGGAACAGTTGACACTTATCGTGGAGCAGATCTCGCCGCGTCGCTGCTTCGCAGGGTGTTCCGGCATCTGCCGTTCAGCGTCGTGGTTCGCCTATGGACCGGTTCCTCCCTGGCGGTGGGCGGCGCCGAGTCGCAGGCGGCCGACGCTCGCTTTTCGCTGTGGTTTCGAAATCCGCAGGCGGTCAGCGCGCTGATTCTGGGGAACGATCCGTTGCGCCTGGCAGAGGCCTACTTTCGCTCGGAACTCGACATCGAGGGCGATCTTTTCGCCGCACTGCGCTTGAGGGATCACCTGGAGGCGCTGAGACTGCCGCTCGGTGAGCGGGTGAGCGCGTTGCTGATGGCGCGTAAATTGCGCAGCCTCAACAAGCATGCGCCTCGAGAGGGGGCGGACGGAACAGACGCCCTATCGCGTTCATCGCAGACTCATGGGCGGGAAGTCCGAGGGCATTCCCGGGACGAGAACCGTGGTGCGATTAATTTCCATTACGACGTGTCCAATGAGTTCTACCGCCTATGGCTGGATCGTGCCATGGTCTATTCCTGCGCCTACTTCGAGGATCCGGACTACAGCCTGGACGACGCACAGCAGGCGAAGCTCGAACATATCTGCCGCAAGCTATTGCTGAAGCCCGGCGAGCGCCTGCTGGACATCGGGTGCGGCTGGGGAGCGCTGGTGATGCACGCGGCTCGCCACCACGGCGTGCGAGCCCACGGGGTCACCTTGAGCGAGAAACAGCTGCAAGTCGCGCGGCTCACGATCGCCGAGGCGGGGCTCCAGGACCAGGTCACGGTGGAGCTCAGGGATTACCGCGATCTGGAGGGGCGCGAGGTCTACGACAAGGTGGCAAGTGTCGGCATGTTCGAGCACGTCGGCCTCAACAACCTGCCGCTGTACTTCAGCACCGTGCACCGGCTGCTGAAGTCCGATGGTCTGTTCTTGAACCATGGCATCACGCATGAGCAAGCCGGATGGGATTGGAGCCTGTCGACCGAATTCATCAATCGCTATGTGTTCCCGGACGGACAGCTGGACAACATCAGCAATATCCAGCGCTGCATGGAAGACGCCCAGTTCGAGATCACGGATGTCGAAGCACTGCGCGCCCACTACGCGCTGACCCTGCGCGCCTGGGTCGAGAGGCTGGAGCGGCGCCATGCGCGGGCTCTCGAGTACGTGAGCGAGGCCACCTATCGTGTATGGCGGTTGTACATGTCCGCGTGCGCTCTGGAGTTCGAGTCCGGCCATCTTGGCGTCTATCAGGTGCTGGCGAGCAAGCGAGGGCCGCGGCACGCCCATGTGCCCCTCACGCGGCGGCATCTGTACCTTCGCCCCGCCAAGGACGCTGCCGTTGCAAAATAAGACCGCCCACTACTCCAACTTCGACCCGCTGAGATTCAGCCTGCCGCCGACAAGAGCGCCGGAGGACCGGCAGCGCATGGTTGCGAAGGCGGCTTATTTTCTGGCCGAGCGGCGCCACTTCCAGCCGGGGCACGAATTGGAGGACTGGCTGGCGGCGGAAGCCGAGGTCGATCGGCGCCCGCTCATGAAGCTCGAGGCGTTCAGGCCGCGCACAGAGCCGTGATGAGCGAGTCTATCTGATCGGCCTCGAAGGGCTTCACGATCGTGCGGACGTTGGGGCCCAGGTTCTGAACCATCGACGTGAGTGCGTAGCCCGAGGCAATGATGATGGGGACGCCCGGCTTGAGCATCAGGATATTGCGCGCCAGGTCGAGGCCGGACATGACCGGCAGACTCACGTCGGTGATCACCACATCAAAGGGCTTCACCTTGAACTCGTCGAGCGCCTCTTCGGCAGTCGCGAGCGCAACCACCTGGCGCTGCTCCTGGGCGAGCAGTTCCGAGGTCACCTCCCGCACCAGCGGGTTATCCTCGACGTATAAGATTCTCAGCGTCATGAGCGATCAGTATCTATAGCCTGACACTCCGGACTGTCAGGTGCGGACGCCACTCGGGGTAGGGACAATCCTACTTTCAGGGAAATTTTTGGATCAGCCAGATTCCCGGCTTTCCGCGTTGATTCAACCCCAAACTGACCAGCGCCGAATGGGTCTCGAAAAGCCTCGCGATCGGCAGGCCTTCGCGCCGGAAGCGAGTCGCCCACTGCTCTGCCCGACTCATGGGCCGCACCGCGCTCACATTGGCGCCGATCGACGGCAATTCCTCATCGAGCCGTGGGCGCGTCCATTCCTCGCTGGTGCGGCGCAAGGAGGGCAGGCTCGGGGCATCGGCGGCGCGCGCATGGCGCTCAGTGGCTTTGCCCGCCCCCACCATCGAGTCAGCAGGGGCCCTCAAATCCAGCTTGGAGGTGGGCTCCAGCTTCGAGGTCGCGAACCGGTCACCGACCCCGCGCAGGTCCATTCCGGTAAGTCGCGCGCCGCTCGACTCCCCGGCATGCAGATCGGCGGGCATGGCCCCATGGCCAAGCGGCGGAGATGCGGCCGCCGTGCCGGCGAGCACGATGCCGAGAGCCCCGCAAAGCATCCATTGGTAGGACTCATCCGGGCGCGTGTCGCCCGATTCCTAGTCGATTGAGCGCGCCACCAAGACGCCAGCGCCGAATCCAATGAGGGTGCCGAGTCCGAGTGCGTACCAGGGATACTCGCGCAGATAGCCGTCGGTCGTCTGGGCGGCCCGCCGAGCTTGGCGGCCGACATGCGTCGCTCCATCCTGAGCGGCGCTTTTTGCCGCCATGAGCGCCACCCTGGCCTTTGCCCGGATTCTCTGAATCTCGGGGCTGTCGATTTCCGCAACCCGCTTGATCAAATCCTCGACACTTTCGAACAAATCGTTGAACTGCCCGCGCGCCGATTCACGCGACGCCTCATCCGCGTGACCGTTAGCTTCGAACGTCGCACCCATAGCCTTCTCCTATCGTTGGAACTGGATGGAGCATTGTGGGGCCGACGGCGCGCAAAGCAGTCGGACAGGGGCTCGTCGATCCGTCGGACGCCGCCCACTCGAGGTCACCGCTGGCCCGGGTGGGAAACGCCAGACAGCACGTCGAACAGACTGTCATTGGGATTGCGCGTGCACTGCGTCTGGAGCGCGGCCGCAAAACGCTCGACCCCGTCGGTGTCGAGCACGTGGTTGCCGGACAGGCCCACCGAGAAGCCGAACAGCCACATCATGATGGTCTTGGCGCTTTCCGGATCGGTACGCGCCGATTCGGCATGCCGAGTCTCGAAGGTTCCGCAATTGAGCGAGGCCAAGTCCATCGGCTTGTCGCGCTTGGGCCTGACGGTGGCAACGGCCTGAAGCAGATTCATGCGCGGGTTGTTCTTGCACTCAGCGTCCAGCGCGAAGCCGAACGACGCGAGCGCATCGCCGTACATGACGTGATCTGCGGCCTTCGCCACGGAGAATCCAAACAACCACATCACGGTATTGATGGCATCGGGACGAGACGGGGCGGTGGAAGCCTGAACCGGCCCCCTGGGCGCCGCCTCGGAGGCGGAATCGGGGGCGTCCGCCGTTCCGACGATCTCGTTCTCGTACTTGTCGCAGCTCAGCGTGGCGAGATTGATCTGGGCCGCCGGGCTCGGCGATGAAAGAAGGCAGGCGAGTGCGAGCGTCACCGGCAAAAAGGCGAGAAGCTTCATGGCGTCAGCTCCGCGACGGCAGCAGCCGCTCCACAAACGGCGCGAATCGGCCGCGTTTGACCCAGCGCTTTGCCGCCTCGATATCGGGTGCGAAATAACGGTCGGCGGCATAATGCGCAACTTCACCGCGAATATCGGCGTGAACTTTCTCGAGCGCCACGGAAGAGCGCGCCGGACGGTGGAAATCGATGCCCTGCGCGGCCGCGAGCAATTCGATCCCGACGATGGCGGCGGCGTTGTCCACCAGCGGACCGAGGCGGCGCGCGGCGTGAGTGGCCATGCTGACGTGGTCCTCTTGATTCGCTGAAGTGGGAATGGAATCGACGCTGCAAGGGGCTGCCAGGGTCTTGTTTTCGGACGCAAGCGCGGCCGCGGTGACCTGCGCAATCATGAAGCCGGAATTGAGGCCGCTGTTCTCCACCAGAAAGGGCGGCAGCCCGCTCATTTTCGGGTCGATGAGCACGGCGGTGCGGCGCTCCGACAGATTGCCGATCTCGGCGAGCGCGAGCGCCAGCGTGTCGGCTGCAAAGGCCACCGGCTCGGCATGGAAATTCCCCCCCGACAACACCTCGCCTTGCTCGACGAACAGCAGCGGATTGTCGGTCACGGCGTTCGCCTCGGTTCGAAGCGTGACTGCGCAATGCCGGATGAGATCGAGACAGGCCCCCATGACCTGGGGCTGGCAGCGAAACGAGTAGGGATCCTGCACGCGAGCGCAATCCACATGGGAGGCGCGGATTGCGCTGCCGGCGACCAGGGCCCGATATTCCGCGGCCACTGCGATCTGTCCGGGTTGGCCGCGCGCCTGATGGATGCGGTCGTCGAACGGCGCATCGCTTCCCTTGAGCGCGTCGACCGACATGGCACCCGCGACGATGGCCGATGCCAATACGTCCTCGGCCCCGAACAGCCCCGCGAGCGCCAGCGCCGTGGATACCTGGGTGCCGTTGATCAGAGCGAGCCCCTCCTTGGCGCCAAGCGTCGCGGGCTCGAGGCCGGCACACGCCAGCCCGTCCGCCGCCGTCAACGTCTTACCGCCGACGCGCACGTGGCCGATGCCGAGCAGCACCGCGGACAGATGCGCAAGCGGTGCGAGATCGCCCGATGCGCCCACCGACCCTTGCGCCGGAATGAGCGGATACACCTCGTGGCGCAACAGCGCCAGCAGGGCATCGATCAATTTCTGGGATATGCCCGAGTAGCCGCGCGCGAGCGCATTGACCTTGAGCGCGAGGATCAATCGCACCACCGCATCGGACAGCGGTTCTCCCACCCCCGCGGCGTGCGACAGCAACAGATTCCTCTGCAACAGCGCGAGCTGGTCGTCGGGGATGCGGGTTTGAGCCAACAGGCCGAAACCGGTGTTGATCCCGTAGGCGGCATCGCCGGTCGATACGATCTTGCCGACCAGAGCTGCGGCGGCGGCGATGCGGGCGCGGTCCTCTGATCTGAGGATGAGCGCGGCCGGAGCTTGGTAGATCCGGCGCAGCAGCGGCAGCGTCAACTGGCCGGCGCGCAGCTCGATTGAATTGGTCACTTCGGAACGCTCGCCTTGTCGCTCGGACTCGTCAACATGGGCAAGTCTAGGCCCTGTTCGCGCGCGCAGTCGATGGCGATCGGGTAACCGGCATCGGCATGACGCATGACGCCGGTGCCAGGGTCGTTCCACAGCACCCGCTTGAGGCGGCGCCCGGCGGCCGCGCTGCCGTCGCACACGATCACCACGCCCGAATGCTGCGAATACCCCATGCCCACGCCGCCGCCGTGATGGATGGAGACCCATGTGGCGCCGCCCGCGGTGTTCAGCAGCGCGTTGAGCAGCGGCCAATCCGAGACGGCGTCGGAGCCGTCGCGCATCGCTTCGGTCTCGCGGTTCGGGCTCGCCACGGAGCCCGAGTCGAGGTGATCGCGGCCGATCACCACCGGTGCCGACAGCTCACCGCTCGCCACCATCTCATTGAAAGCGAGTCCCAGACGGTGGCGCTGGCCGAGCCCGACCCAGCAAATGCGCGCCGGCAAGCCCTGAAAACGAATTCTCGATCGAGCCATGTCGAGCCAATGATGCAGGTGCGGATCGTCGGGAATCAGCTCGCGAACCTTGGCATCGGTCTTGTAGATGTCCTCAGGATCCCCCGATAGAGCCGCCCAGCGGAAGGGTCCCACGCCACGGCAGAAGAGCGGTCGGACGTATTCCGGGACGAAGCCGGGAATCTCGAACGCGCGGGCCACGCCTGCGTCCTTGGCGACCTGCCGCAGGTTGTTGCCGTAATCGAATACCGGCATTCCCATCGCTTTGTAACGCAGCAGATACTCGACGTGCTTGGCCATCGACCGCGATGCCGCCGCACTCGTGCCTTTGGGGTCGCGCTCGCGACGCTCATCCCACTGCTCGACGGTCCAGCCTTGCGGCAGATAGCCGTTGACCGGGTCATGCGCCGAGGTCTGATCGGTCAGCGCATCCGGGCGGATGCCGCGCTCGAGCATCTCGGCGAGCACATCGACCACATTGCCGAGAAGGCCGACCGAGACCGGCCTGCCCTTGCGCCTGGCCTCATCGATCAGCGCGAGCGCCTCGTCCAGCGTTGTTGCCCGCGCATCGAGGTAGCCCGTCTTGAGGCGCATCGCGATGCGGCTGTCGCGGCATTCCACCGCCAGCATGCTGAAGCCGGCCATGGTGGCCGCGAGCGGCTGCGCACCCCCCATGCCGCCCAAGCCGGCGGTGAAAATCCATTTGCCGGCCACCTGATCCGCATGATCGCGCTTGCCCATCTCGGCAAACGTCTCGTAGGTGCCCTGCACGATGCCCTGGCTGCCGATGTAGATCCATGAGCCCGCGGTCATCTGCCCATACATGGCGAGACCCTTGCGGTCGAGCTCATGAAAGTGCTCCCAGGTGGCCCAGTGCGGCACGAGATTCGAGTTTGCGATCAACACGCGGGGAGCGTCGGGATGGGTCGGGAACACACCGACGGGCTTGCCGGATTGCACGAGGAGAGTCTCCTCTTCGGTCAGGCGCTTCAGCGTCTCGACGATCTTGTCGTAGCAGTTCCAATCCCGCGCCGCGCGCCCGATGCCGCCGTAGACGACGAGATCATTCGGATTCTCGGCGACTTCGGGATCCAAGTTGTTCATGAGCATGCGCAGCGGCGCCTCGGTCATCCAGGACCGCGCCGAGAGGGTGGTGCCGCGCGCGGCGCGGATGATCCGAGGCTTTACGGAGGCGAGCATGGGTCAATCCTTGGGGCGAAAGCGCCCGGACATTTCATATCGGGAACCGGGATGATAGAGGCGCGCCACGGAGGCGATCTGCCCCGCCGTCCAGGTGCGGCGGATCACGAGCAGGCAAGGCTCGTCGCGCTTCATGGCGAGGAGCTTGCGGGTTCGTTCGTCCGGCATGACGGCGCGCAACAGATGCTCCACCTCCTGGAGCGGCGCGACCTTGATCAGATAGTCGTGCGGCGTGGTGCGGGCGAAGTCGACCGCGAGGTAATCCGGCGCGAGCTTGGGCGAGACGTAACGATCTTCGAGCTGCACCGGCCGGTCGTTCTCGTAGTGCACGATCACCGAGCAGTAGAGCTCGCTGCGTGGCGCAATCTTGAAGTCCGCGGCCAGGTCCGCCACGGCGCGCACCCGCTCCAGCGCGACGATTTGCGCGCGGTAGGCATGTCCACGCTCGCGGATCTCGTCGGCGATGCTGCGGATTTCGAGCGGGTGAGCCCGCGCATGCCGATCGGCCACGAAACTGCCGACTCCGGCGATGCGTACCAGGATTCCCTCATCGCGCAGCTCCTTCAAGGCGCGATTGGCGGTCATGCGCGATACGCCGAACGACTTGACGATCTCGTTCTCGGAGGGCACGCGGGCGGAGGTGCCCCACTTGCCAGAGTCGATGTTGTCGAGAATATGCCGCTTGACCTTGAGGTATAGCGGCTGCAGAGCGGCGGGAGACTTCACCATGAGGACTACAAGCTTAAGCTGTATATACAGGTACGGTCAACCCGGTATCCGGACGCAGGCGGTGCGTCAAACCCGAGCTCGCTCCCGCATGAGCTTGCGAAACGGCGCGGCCAGAGCGGGCTCGAGCGCATGCCGACCATCCTTGACGACCCAACGGCCGCCCACCATGACGTCGCGAATTGCGGCGCTGCCGCCCGCGAAAATCAAATGGTCCAAGGCGCCGTCATCGGCAGTTCCGACGATGCTCGGATGGTCGGCGTCGAGCACCACCCAGTCGGCGCGCGCCCCGACCTCGAGCACGCCGGCGGGCTGACCGATCGCGCGTGCTCCCTCGCGCGCCGCCCCGGTCCAAAGCCGCGTGCCGACGTGAGCTTCTTTGCGATCGGCGAGCACCGCGCGGCGGCGCTTGCGCAGCCGTGCCTGGTACTCCATCCAGCGCAGCTCCTCGGCGGGGGATACCGTGGATTGGCTGTCGGAGCCGACGCACAGGCGCCCGCCTCGCTTCAAGAATCGGGCCGCATCGAAGTAGCCGTCTCCCAGGTTCGCCTCGGTCGTGATCGACACGCAGACCGAAGCGCCGCTGCCGACGATGCCCTCGAGCTCCGCCGCCGTGGCATGGGTCGCATGGACCAGGCACCAGTGCCGATCGAGGAGCTCCGTACCGAGCAGCAGCTCGATCGGCCGTCGCCCGGTGTGCGCGATGCACGCCTCGACCTCTTTCATTTGTTCCGCGACGTGGATGTGCAGAGGCAGATCGGCGGCCATGTCGCGCAATGCGCGGGTCGCCTGCGTGAGCACCGGGAGCGGCACTGCGCGAAGACTGTGGAACGCGGCGCCGGTGCGGTTCAACCGGGACCCGCGCCGGGCGTCCTCGCGCACCCGTGCATCGATGGCACGCAAGAATCCTTCGGTCTCGAGCGCGAAACGCAGCTGCTCCCGCTTGAGCGGTGCGGCGCCGAAGTCGCTGGTTTGATAGAGCGTGGGCAGGAACGTCAAAGCGATGCCGGCCTCCTCGGCTGCACCCGTGATGGCGTCCCATAAGGCATTCGCACCCTCGTACGTCTCGCCGTCCAGACGGCGATGGATGTAGTGGAACTCGGCGACGGCGGTATAGCCCGACTTCAGCATCTCGACGAAAAGCTGAGTCGCCAGAATCTTCAGGTCCTCGGGTGAAATCCGATTGGCGAGGGCGTACATGGCCTGGCGCCAGGTCCAAAAGCTGTCCTGCGCGGATAGCCTGAACTCCGTGCTGCCCGCCATGCCGCGTTGGAAGGCATGGCTGTGCGCGTTGGACATGCCCGGTATCACGAAGCCGCGGACGTCCTCCGCGGCGCAGTCGCGAGCGCTGCCCGCCGTAGGCAGGTCGATGCGACCGATGACACCGTCATCGTCGACGCTCACCCGCGCGTTACGCACCCAGCCCTGCGGCAGCAGCGCCGATTCCAACTGAAATAGTCGAGCCATGATCTGCCCATGCCTGTATAGACAGGCTAGCTTGCCGTATCATGCGAAGAACGGCAAACGGGGCTGCGGCCACGAGGCGGCGCCGGCAACGGAGGACGGAAAACCGTGCAAGCAGCGGTGGCGCGTGAGTGGGACAGGGTATGGGTGGGAGCCCGCATCGCGACGATGGCCGCGGGCGCTGAGGCCTATGGCAAGTCGGCTGCAGATGCCGTTGCCGTGCAAGACGGGCGCATCGCGTGGCTGGGCTCGGCCGCGGAGGCGAGGCGCCGGGCGGGTGCGCAACACATTCCCGTCGAGGACTGCACGGGTCTTTGGATGACGCCGGGGCTGATCGATTGTCACACGCACCTGGTGTACGGGGGCAATCGGGTGGAGGAGTTCGAGCAGAGGTTGTGCGGGGTGCCCTACGAGCAGATCGCACGCGCCGGTGGCGGTATCCAATCGACCGTCCGGGCAACCCGCGCCGCGGACGCCGACGAACTGACGGCGGCTGCGATGGTGCGCGCGAAGCGATTGATGTCCGAGGGCGTGACCACCCTCGAAGTGAAATCCGGGTACGGCTTGGATTTCGACACTGAACGGCGGATGCTCGAGGTGGCGCGGGGATTGAGCCGCGAACTTCCGGTATCGATCCAAACCACCTTCCTCGGGCTGCATGCGCTGCCATCCGAATATCGCGACCGACGCGCGGCATTCGTCGCAGAGGTCAGCGGCCCCTGGCTCGACCGGCTCGCGTCCCTCGAGTTGATCGACGCCGTGGATGCGTTCTGCGAGAACATCGCGTTCACGCTTGCGGAGACCGAAATCTTTCTCCGCGCCGCCCGTGAGAAGGGGCTGCGCGCGCACGTCCATGCGGGACAGCTGAGCGACATGGGTGCGGCTGAACTGGCGGCGCGATGCGACGCGCTCTCCGTCGACCACGTCGAGTACTTGAGCGAACACGGCGTACGTGCTCTCGCGGCTGCGGGAACGGTGGCGGTGTTGCTGCCCGGCGCTTACTTCACGTTGCGCCAGACCACCCCGCCGCCCGTGCCCGCGTTGCGTGCGGCCGGAGTGCCCTTGGCGGTGTCGACCGATGCGAATCCCGGCACCTCGCCCTGCACGTCGATCCTGCTGACGTTGAACATGGCGTGCACGCTGTTCGGACTGACGCCGGAAGAAGCGCTCGCGGGCGCGACCCGCAACGCCGCGCGGGCGCTCGGTCTGCAAGATGAGATCGGTACGATCGAGGTGGGCAAGCGCGCCGACCTCGCGCTCTGGAACATAGAGCGGCCGGCGGAGCTTGCCTATAACTTGGGCGCCAATCCTTGTGTGGGGGTGGTGTTCGGCGGCGCAGCGTCGCGGGCAAATCCACGCTGATCCTGCGGTACCGGGGTAATCCGTTCTTCAATTGGGGAAGCAAACCGCCCTGCACACTGGCGACATTGAATCGCCAATGTGCAGGCGGCACAATTGCGCGCGAGCCCTCAGTCCAGCCCTGACGCGGCCGCACACGCGGGCGCTGGTTGGTCGATACGCGCCTTCTCACCCTTGGCAATCACATACACCGCAGTAAGCTGCACATTGACCGTGCCTGTGTTTCGAAAATAATGTACCTGGCTTCCCTCCACCCAGGAGTCGCCGGCTTTGTATGTCGTCGGCTCGCATTTCTCGTTGAACCATTCGATGCTACCGGCGGTGAGGGTCACCGCGACGATTCCGGGATGCGAATGCCAGCCGTTCACGCCTCCCGCCGTATAAGCCGCCTCCTGCGTTTCAATGTTGGATGGCCCGTCAGTGCGCAGCTTCACTTTGAACCATGCACCGCCCGCAGTCTGAAACTCGCCCCTCTCGTCGATCGATGAATTATCAGTACCCAGCGACAAAACCGGCGAGGCCAGATTCAAGATCGGGGTGGCGATCGCAATTCCGCCGACGGTGCAGACCGCCACGGCAGCGATGATGACCTTAGTCTCTTTTTTCATGATGATATCCCTCTCGACGTTATCGACTGTCGATCAAAAAAACGCGCCTAAGCTTTACGCCGCTCGGTCCGTAATAGCAATTTTCGCCACACGATTAGCCGGCGCGTGATCGGCTAGCTGGCGCTGATCGGCGCGAATCCCGCGCCGCAGCAGGATGCTCGGTGGCGCCATTGAAGATGGCTACAGCACGACCAGCCATGCTGGCGGCTCAATCGCTGATGGATTCTCTAATTTGTCACATTCCACCATTAAGGTAAGTACGCGCTTCTCGCGCGAGAATCCAAACACTCAATGGGGTAAACGATCATGATTCGCAAAATTGGTGGCTTCACCATGGGGCTTTGCTGCGCTTTTGGGTTGACCGCGCACGCGGATCCCGAGACAAGTGCGCTCGGACCCGAAAATCCCGTCAAACATGTTCTACTGATCAGTGTCGATGGTCTGCATGCCGTCGATCTGACCAACTACGTTGCGACGCATCCGGACTCGACGCTCGCGCAGCTCTCGAAGCACGGCGTCACCTATACCAACAATTCGACCTCGATACCGTCGGATTCTTTCCCGGGGCTAGCCTCCTTGGTGACGGGCGGTACGCCGGTCACCGCGGGACTTTGGTACGACGACACGTACAACCGCGCACTCTCGCCGCCAGCAACGACTGATGGCCTCGGCAATCCGGGCGGGAACTGTCCGGGCCGGGTGGGCACGATCGTGGCGTGGGACGAATCCGTGGACAAGGATCTCACCCGGCTGGACGGGGGCGGCGGCTTCGATCCCAAGTACTTGGTGCGCGATCCGAGCCACGGTTGCAAGACCATCGTGCCCCACGAGTATCTGCGGGCGAACACGATATTCGAGGTGGTGAAAGCCGCCGGCGGGCGCACCGCGTGGACCGACAAGCACCCGTCTTACGAATGGACCAACGGACCGAGCGGCAAGGGGGTGGACGATTTCTACGGACCGGAAATCAACTCGATTCCGGTCGCGCTGCCTCAGTTCCAAGGGTGCTCCCCCGTACCCTATTCGGATACCACCTATGACGATGGCTGGACCAACAGCTTCGCCGACATTCAATGCTACGACTCATTGCACGTGGAGGCAGTGATCAATCAGATCGACGGCTACACGCATGATCGCAAGAGCAAAGTCGGTGTCCCAGCGCTGTTCGGCACCAACTTCCAGTCGGTGAGCGTGGGCGAGAAGCTTGCGGTCGATCCCGTCAGCGGTCTGAAGGGCGGCTATCTCGATGTGCTCGGCACACCGGGACAAGCGCTGGTCGGGCAGATCGATTTCGTCGATCGGTCCTTAGGTAAGATGGTCCAGGAGCTCAAATCGCAGAGGATCTACGACTCCACGTTGATCATCGTCAGTGCCAAGCACGGACAGTCGCCGATCGATGTCAGCAAGCGCCGCGGCATCGGCAGCGGTCAGCCGACAGCCACGATCGGGTCGGCCGATGCGTACGACATCTCCGATGACGGCTCCCTGATCTGGCTCACCGATCCGTCGCTGACGCCGAGCGTCGTTGCGAATCTGAGCACACCCGCCAATCAGCAAGCGCTCGGCATTCAGGAGATTTTCGCGGAGGCGTCGCTGCGCGACAAGTTCGACAATCCCGCGGTGGATCCCCGTACGCCGGACATCATTCTCAAGGTCGACACCGGCGTGATCTTCACGGGCGGCTCGAAGCTCTCGGAGCATGGTGGCTTCAACGAGGACGACATACATACCGCGCTGCTCGTGTCCTATCCCAGCCTCGATCATGCGGTCGTGAAGAGCAAGGTGCTCAATCAGCAGGTTGCTCCGACCATCGTCAAGGCTCTCGGACTCAACCCGAACGACCTCCAAGCGGTGGTCAAGGAGCAGATTCCGGTGCTGCCCTTCCTGTTCGGCGGCAAGGTCGACAACAAGGTGACGGGTTTCTAAGCCGTTGTGCGGGCGGGAGCGCAACGGTGCGCTCCCGCCTCAGTACACCTCACGTTGATGTACGCGCGAGGCCGGCGCCGGAAATTCCCCGAAGGTACCGATGCCGACCGGATTCACGCTCGCGCCCCAAGAGTATTGCAGCCAGCTGGGCGCCGTGGCCGTGACGGACAAGGCGCCGTTGTTGCCCGCGCCCGGTGCGGCCAGAATGAGATTGAAATTCCCGTTCACGGCGGTCGGCTGGTATTGCGAGATCGCAGCAGGTATTCGGGGGTCGGGCGGCAACCCTCGGCGGCGCCGCGGCTATTTGCGCCTGACATACGCGGCAAGCTTGCTGTGCGTGCGAATCGCGTCCTCTTCGCTCAAGGGTACGGCTTGATTACGCACCAACTGCTCGAAGTCGGCGGCGCGCAGGGGTCGGCTGAAATGGAAACCCTGATATTCATCGCAGCCCACGGTCTTTAGGAAATCCAACTGTGCCGGGGTCTCCACGCCTTCCGCGACCACTTTGAGCCGAAGGCTATGGGCCAGGGAGACGATTGCCCGCACGATGGATGCATCTTCCGGTCGGCTCACGATTTCGTCAATGAAAACGCGGTCTATTTTGAGTTTGTCTATGGGGAACCGGCGCAGGTAGCTCATGCTCGAATAACCGGTACCGAAATCGTCTACCGAGACAAGCACGCCCATGGCGCTCAGCTGCTCAAGGATGGCTATCGATTGCTCCGGATCGCTCATCACCGCACTTTCGGTGAGCTCCACCTCCAGATATCGGGCGTCGAGACCGGCCTCATCGAGCGCATGGCGGATACTATCGACGAGGCCACGATCGCGAAACTGCGAGGCCGCCAGATTCACGGAAACGCGCAGCGCCGGAATGCCTTGTGCTTGCCAAGCGCGCGCTTGCCGACAAGCCTCGTGGATCACCCATTCGCCGATCTGGCCGATCAAGCCGCATTCTTCCGCGCAAGGTATGAAATCGGCCGGCGATATCAAGCCGCGCTCCGGATGCACCCATCGGATCAGCGCTTCGGCGCTGCGCACTGTCCCGGCTACCGTGTCTACTTTCGGCTGGTAATACAGTTCGAACTGTTTCAATGCGAGGGCCGCGTGCAGATCGCTCTCGAGTTGGATCTTCCTTTCCGATCCGCCGTGCATTCCCGCCGCATAGCGATGCGCATTGCCGCGGCCCGATTCCTTGGCGGCGTACATTGCGGCGTCGGCATGCGCGAGCAGGGCATCAGTGGTCGAGCCGTCGTCGGGATACACGGCGATTCCGATGCTGGGAGACGTATGAATGTCGATTCCGGCAATCCGAACCGGCAGCGACAGGGAAGCGATGATGGACGCGGCGAGACGATGCGCATCCTCCGGACCGCCGATCGATTCGGCGACGAGGACGAATTCATCGCCGCCGAATCGCGCCACCGTATCAACGCTCCGCACGGCGGCGCTGAGGCGGCGCGCCACTTCCTGCAAGAGCTCATCGCCTGCCCGATGGCCCAAGGAATCGTTGACGAGCTTGAATCGGTCGAGGTCGCAGGCCAGGACGGCGAAGGGTCGACCGTCGCGCTCGGCATGTGCCTTCGCTTGGTTGAGCCGATCGTCCAGCAGGGCACGGTTCGGCAACCCGGTCAGCGTATCGTGTGTCGCCAAATGCCGCAGCTGTCGATTGGCGGATTCCAGCCCCCGCGTTCGGGCTACGATCACTTCCTCGAGCTGCGCCACTTGGTCTTTGACGAGGCGGTCATTTTCCCATTTACGGCTGAGGGCGGTGGCGCACTGCAGAACCTCGATGGGTTCGGCGGGCTTGCGCAGCACCAGCAGCTTATCGGAGTGACCGAGTTTTGCGACGACCTCCGTCCAATCGTAATCGGTGTGTGCAGAGCAGATCACGACTTGGATGTCCGGATCGGCGACCCACAGATGCTCAATGGTTTTGAGGCCGTCCCAGCCGGGAGGCATGCGCATATCGACAAACGCCACGGCGTAGGGGCGCCCTTGGTTGACCCCGGCCAGCGCCATGGCTACACCTTCCTCGCCTTGATGCGCAGAATCGATATCGAAATCGGCGCGCGCGGCCGCCGTAGCCGGTTTGGCGAATATCTGTGCTTCCAGCATGGCGAGCAGCGCATCCGCCGACCGTTCCTCCTGGGCGCACAAGACCTTGCGAAAGTCGTGATGAATCGCGACATTGTCGTCGATGACGAGAATGCGACGGTTCATCGGGGCGGCCGGGGCGTCAAGCACGCCGAGCATCCGGCGGCTGCAGCGGGAGCTCTAAAATGAAGGCGGCTCCGCGTCCGGGCCCGTCACTCTCGGCGCGCAGGCTCCCGCCGAGCTCTTGCGCCGCCAAGGCGCCGCTGTGAAGCCCGAAGCCGTGTCCGGACTGACGGGTCGTGAATCCATGGGTGAAAAGACGGCTCATGTTCTCGGGTGCAATACCGACACCGTTATCGATCACCGAGATGCGCACACCCATGGGCGCGGACTCGATACGCAGTGTCAACAGCTTGTCGAGTCTGCCCGATTCATCGCAGGCATACTTGGCGTTTCGCACGAGGTTCACCAGTATCTGCAGCACCTTGTGCTTGTCGACGATGATGGGTGGCACTTCGCCGAATTCCCGCTGCAGCGTGACTCCATGACGCGCGAAGGCGCCGGCATTCAGTCGCAGGCTGTCCTCCACCAGATCGGGGACTCTCACCGTTTCCGTGACGCCACATAATTTGGCATAGCTCTGCTGCATGGCCACGGTTTCCTTGATGTGCTCCACATTCTCCCGCAGCGCCGCCAGCTCCTTAAGCGTCATTTGCCGATCGGCGGCAAACTGGTCACCGAGAGTGGCGAGATATTGGGGTATGGCTGTACCGCGCGGGTCTGTCGTGAGGAACTCGCCCAAGCGCGAGCCTTGATCCTGCAAGAGCGCGGCAAGGTTGGCGATGAGGGGCGCCTTCGATTGTTTGACCCGCTCGGCGACCAGGCTCGCGGAAATATTGACGCTGTTGAGAATGTTCCCGACATTGTGCAGCACGTTGGTGGCCACCTCAGCCATACCCGCTTCCCGAGACGCCGCGATCAATTCCTTGTGGACTCGCTCGAGCTCCAATTCTGATTGTTTACGCTCGGTCGTGTCCTGCACCACGGCGACTGCACCGAGAAGTTGACCGCTGGGATCGATAAGACGGCGCGCGCTCGACAAGGTCTGGCGCGGCGATGCGTTCGGCGGAACGACCACGAGCTCCAAGTTGCTGATGGTCTCGCCGCGCAGGGCACGCGCCAACGGACGCTCTTCGGGGCTCAACGGAGTGATACCGTCCACGAGATAGGTGGCCGCGCTCGGCACTTGCGCATTCGGATACCGGTCCGCGGATGCGTCAATCCCCTGGATGCCGTGCAGTTCTACCGCCGCCCGGTTGTGATGCGTGATTCGTCCGGAGACGTCACAAGCGACCAACGCAATGGGTAAGTCGGTGATGACCGCTTCGAGCAGAGTTTGCTGTTGCAGCAGCTCGGCGGCCAATTGCTTACGCTGGCTGATATCGCGCAGGAACTCCACCGCACATTCGGGTGTTCCGCCGGCGTCGCGCACCAGAGCGGTTGTGGCCCGAACCCACACGTAAGATCCGTCCTTCCGGCCGTAGCGCTTTTCGACGTCCACGAATCGGACCTCGCTGTTCCACAGCCGCGTGAGCTCCCTCGACATGATCTTTACGTCGTCTGGGTGCGTGAGGCTGCCGCTCGATGTGCCCTTCAATTCATTCGGGTCGAATCGCAGTAGGTCGCCGAACGCCGGATTGCATCGGAAAATGCGCCCGTCGCGGTTCGAATAGGCGATACCGATAGGTGCCTGGTCAAACGTATTTCGAAACAGGGCCTCGGCCTTCAGCAGATCGCCGGCGGTGGAGGCCAGCAGCGCTTGGCCGGTGTCGCGCGGCTCGGCGAGCAGCGCGAGCGTGACCACTTGCGCCCGAAGATCCGAATGCGCCAAGGCTTGCCGGGTCAACAACTCGAGCATGCCGCGTTGCTCATCGGTGAGCCGGCCAGGTAGGGTGCCATAGACAGCGAGCGTGACTGTATGACCCTGGTCGGAGCGCAACGTCGATCCCGCGTACGATCGTACGCTGCGTCCGTGCACTTTGCGCTCCGCGAAACGATAGTCGAGCAAGGTATCCGGGACCTCGAACAGTCCATCGGTACGCAACGCGCAAGCGAGGAACGGATCTTCCTCAGGCGCCGCTTCGGCATCTAGAACGGCATCCGCATTGCACCAGACAGTCCCCGATCGGTGGACCGCCAGGGAGGCGCACGCCGCCGAACAAACACGTACCGCAAGCTGGGCAATGGCTACATCGGCATCGTCGGGCGCCGCGGGCAGGTGCCCGCCACCCCCGGCCGAAGTCACAGCATGCGCCGGCGATTGGATCGCACTCGTCGCACTCATTTGAACGCTGCCGGCTCGCGGGGCGGATGACAAGAGTGGCGCTCCTCGCCAATGTTATGGCAACTGTGCCCGGTATTTTGATGTATGGCCCGGCGGGAAGGCGGTGAATGGATCACACAATCCCATCGCCTATAGAAGAGGTGCGTCGCAAAGTCGCTTCGAGACGGTTGTTCGCGCGCAGCGTGGATGTGGCAGTCCTGGCCAACAGGAGGTTCATCGCGGGCGAGTCGCCGCAGCCGCGAGACTCATCAAGTGGCGCTCGAGTAAGTGCCGCTCACCACGCGCCGAACATAGCCCGGCTGGCCGTAGGTACCGAGGACCGCGGTCGACTTGAGCACGTAGGAGCTCGCGGTGGCGGCGCCGTTGGCGAAGGTCGATGCGGTGCAGGTGACGGTGATCGTGAATCCGGCGAGCGAAGCTTCCGTCAGGTTGAGCGTCGTGCTGGCGGCGCAGGTGCCCGCGTGTATGCTCTGGTAGGCGCCCCACTCGATGCCAGCCTGCGCGGCCGCCAGCGCGCGGGCTTGCTCCAAACTCATGGTGACGGCCTGCTGCTGTCCTGTGCCCACTCGGACCGCGATCACCGCGAGCGCGCCCAGAACGACGATCAAAAACAGGGCGGGCACCAACGCGAAGCCGCGCATCGTCTTGCGGGTGCTCATGGCGCGTTCACCACTTGCACCTCGTTCAGCAACTGCACCGCTTCGCCGCTCTGGGCGATCTGCAGCGAGAGCGTGGCGAGTGCATTGCGCTGCGCCGTGCCGGCGGAATACGTGAACGAGCAGGAAGCGACGTTCGCCGCCACCAGCGCCGAGGCGGCGCCCGCACTCGACAGCGCAGCGGCGCTCGCGGGCTGAGTACTCGAGATCGTGTAGCCCGAATAGCGGGTCAAAGTCCCCGCCGAGGTGTCGCAGAGGTAGGAGACGGGGCCTGAGACCAGGTAGACGCGCTTCTCGGGCGATCCGTAGGCGAACTGGAACGGCGGATTGAGGGTCACGAGATTCTGATTCGATGTGGCACCCGCCGAGACGGTGATGGTGGTGCCCACGGGAGTGATGACATTCGTCATCTGGTACGCGTTGGCCCCGGGGACGCCCACGTTATAGATCGCCAGGTAATAGGAGCTCGAGGAGAAGGGCAGCGTCAGCTGGGTAAAGGGGACGGTGGTCGCGAACGCGCCGGAGGCCGTGGTGAAATCGAGCGCGAGAGCCGGGTTCGATACCGGGCCATTGTCCTGATAGCGGGCACCGTCGGCGGTCGCGAGGAGCTCGAGGGCGGTCACCGTGCCGCTCGCGGCGACGCGTACGCTGTTGGGCAGCGCGCCTCGAATGTCCCGCGCCATGAACCGTAGCGCGCTATCGCTCGCATCGACCAGGCCGGCGCGGCGAGTTTGCGCGGTATAGGCGTTCATCGGCATGACGATGAACATCGCCATGAAGGCGACCACGACGGCGCCCACCGCGATGGTGACGACCATCTCGATGAGAGTGAAGCCGCGGGCAGGGCGGAGGGGCCGCACGAGTGGTAGCGATGCGCGCATCAGTAATTCGTCCGGTAGCCCGACAGCGTGAGGCTGCCGCTCGGTGGATAGGTGACCGTGATGTCGACGCGCCGCGCTGCCGCGGACGGCACGCCGGTCAGCGCGCTCGACGGCGAGGTGATCACGCTCACCGTATAGGCGCTCAAGGCCGGGATGGCATTGCCGAACTGGTCTTGGGCGCCCACGTCGACCAGGCCGTTGTATTGATCGACCAGATCCCAGCTCCCGCGGCCGGTATTGGGCGGTGTGCCGTTCGGGTCGACCACCCAGCGCTGCAGGATCTCATCCAGGTACGCCTGCGCGATGGCGACGGCCTGTTGCTGCACCATCGCGTCGGCGCTGCGCGAGGCGATCGCTCCGATGACACCCAGAATCGTGGTGACGGCAATGGCGACGACGGTGATGGCAATCACCAATTCGATCAGGGTGACACCCTGGTGGCGATGGGGCGCCACCCCCTGCCGACGGCGACGCGGGGCGCGAGTCATCATTGCACCTGAGTCAACCCCGTGCCGGCCACCAGGGTAATCGTGTGGGTGCCCACGGTGATGGTGGTGCCGGGACCGGAGGTGAGCCGCCCCTGATCATCGAATTGGAATGTGCCGGTCGGGCTCGCGCTGGTGTTGGCCGGAGCCGCATCCTGGATCGCGGAACCGTCCGCTCCGATGAGCGGCGTGGACCAGGAGGTGTCCGCGGCATTGCAAGTGTTGCCGGAAGCGGCTTGCTGGGCGGCCGAGTACGAGCTCGCCTGCAAGATGAGCTGCGCCGGGCAACCCGAGATCACCGCGGCCTTTTGGGTGAAGCGCAACGCGGAGCCGAGTTCATCGGCGTAGCCGCGGTCGGAGAAGCTCTGCTGATTCCAGAAGCGTGGCGCTATATAGACCGCGAGGATGCCGGTGACCGCCATGACCACCACCAGCTCCACCAGGGTGTAGCCCCCGGTGCGCGCGAATCGGACGCGTTGGGGGGCTTTCTTGGGCATGGGTGGCAGTTAGGCGGGAATCCGTCCCGCGGTGAGTGGGACCGTGGAGGCCGCCTAGCAGCCGGTCGTTGTGATGACCACGTTCGGCGTCGAATTCGCCGCGGCCGCTGTGTAAACGACAGTGCAACCGGCCGCGACGCTCGCCCCCACCTTGGTCCAGGTCGCCGTGCTGCCGCTGCCGGCGTATGCGACCGTGAAGTCGGAGCTGGAGAAGCTGGCGTTGATCGCGTTGCCAATGCCCCCCGCCGTGGAGTCGGGATAACTGTTGACCAGCGCGACCGCGGCGCCTTCCATGGTGACGGGTCCCGTGGTTCCGGCGCTCGTCGCCATGTCCAGGCCGCGCGCCAGCGCCGCCGCGCTCTTCACAGTACCGCCCAACCCGTTGACGGTTGCGATGCGCGCCTGCGAGTCGAGGGCGATGAATTTGGGAATCGCAAACGCCGACAAAATGCCGAGGATGGTGATGACGACCACCAGCTCGATCAGGGTAAATCCGCTAACTTTCGCTTTCATCTTGAAGCTCTCCTGGCGCGTCCGCGCCTCGATAAAATAGAACCGGCGACATTGCGCCCTTCCCCAGGAGTCGGCCGCCCTGCGCCTCTCTTGAGTCCATCGGTGGGGGACAACGCCGCATTCGGCGAGACCTGTGACCCGGCTCACGCCGGGCGCGGTACGGCCGCGGATGCCGCGCTCGCCAAAGTGAGCATCAACCCACATGGCCGATCTTGCCGATCAGATTCCACATGGGCAGGAACACCCCGAGCGCCAGGATCAGCACCATGCCGCCGACCGCGACGATCAGTAGCGGCTCGAGCATGGCGGTGAGGTTGCGCAGCCGGTAGTCAACCTCGCGCTGGTAGAAGCCGGAAACTTCCTCGAGCAGGCGCGTCATTTCGCCGGTCTCCTCGCCCACCAACACCATTTGCAGGACCAGCGGCGGGAAAATGCCTGAGGCGGCGGCTGCTCGGGAGAGCGGCTCGCCGCGCTCGACCGCATCCCGCAGCCGCAGCAGCTGCTCGGACAGAAAGTCGTTGCCGGCCGCCCTCGAGAGCAGTGTCAGCGCCTGAATCATCGGCAGCCCCGCTTCGAGCGAGATCGAGAGCGAGCGCGTGACGCGCGATAACACCGATTGATGCAGCAGCGTGCCGAGCACGGGCACCTTGAGCTTGAGCCGGTCCCACTGGTAGCGGCCGGCGTCCGTGGCGATGTGCCGCCTGAAGGCAAAGAATCCGATGACGGCGGCCGCGATGAGCGCCATGCCGTGATGCCGGACGAAGCCGGAGGTGCCCATGATGACCCGCGTGGGCCAGGGGATGTCGTTGCCGAGGGCCTTGAACAGCGGCGCGAAATTGGGGATCACGAAGACCGTGATGATGATCATCGCGACCGCGATCGCGCCGACCACGATGAGCGGATAGCGCACGGCGCTCTTGACCCGATCATGGACATCCTGGTCGTGGCCCAGGTATTCGCAGAGTCGCGCGAACGCATTGTCGAGCGTGCCGGTGGATTCTCCGACGCGGACCATGCTCACGAACAATGGCGAAAATATCTCCGGATGGCGCCCGAGCGAGGACGCGAGATCGCGCCCGGACTCCAGGCTGTGCAACACGTCGTGCAGCGCGTCGCGCAGCACCGTGTTGTGCGTGGACTGCGCGAGACCCCGCAGACCGCGCAGCAGCGGCAGGCCCGATTTGGTGACGGAATACATTTGCCTCGAGAACAGCACGAGGTCGGCCGCCGTGGGCCGGCCGGCGCCCAAGCGCAGCAGGAGCTCGCGCACGGAAGTACCCTGCACGGCGGCCGGTGCGATGTCGAGCGGTGTGATGCCGAGGTTCAACAGGCGGTTCGCGACGCTGTCGATGTCCTCGGCCTCGAGGCGTCCCGTGACCAGCTCGCCGCGGCCCGATCTCCCCCGGTAGCGGAAATCCGACATGGGCTACCCGCGTTGCTCGAGCAGCGCGTCGACGCTCGAGTCTTCCAGCGGCACGTCATCCTCGAGCTGCGCTTCGGCCTCGCGCTTGCGGGCGGGCTCATCGACTTCGACGAATTCCTCGAGGCCGCTGCCGACAGCCATCGCTTCGCCGAGCGAGGTGACGCCACTCAACGCGAAATCGATGGCTCCCTGAGCGAGCGGCACATAATCCCCGCGCGAGCGGGCAGCGTGGGCGAAACCCTCGAGATCGCCGCGCCGAACCGCGTCGGCCAACGTGCGGTCGATCTCGAGAATTTCGTAAACGGCGACGCGGCCCCGGTACCCCGTCAGGTTGCAATAGGTGCAGCCGGCGCCGGCGACGAAGCGGTGATCCTCGGGCTTCAAGTCCGGCCGGCAGGCCGCGAGCCAGGCGATCTCGTTGCCCGTGGGCATGGTCGGCTGCGCGCAATCGGTGCACACCCGTTTCACCAACCGCTGGGCGATGATGCCGTGCAGGGCGGCCGCGATCATGTAGCCCGGTGCGCCCATGTCGAGCAGGCGGTTGACGCTCGCAATGGCGTTGATGGTGTGCAACGTCGAGAACACGAAATGGCCGGTCATTGCGCCGCGCAGGCCGATCTCGACGGTCTCGCGGTCGCGCATTTCACCGATGAGCAGGATGTCCGGGTCCTGGCGCAGGGCCGTGCGCAACACGCGCGCGAAATCGAGCCCGATCTTCGGCAGCACCTGCACCTGCGTGATGCGATCGAGGCGGTATTCGACCGGATCCTCGACGGTGATGACCTTCACCCCGGGCCGGTTGATGTGGTTGAGCGCTGCGTAGAGCGTGGTGGTCTTGCCGCTGCCGGTCGGTCCGGTCACGAGCACCATGCCCGAGCTGCGCTCGACCAACCTCTTAAAGCGCTGCTCGGTGATGGCCGGCATGCCGAGCCGCTCGAGCGACAGGAGTGCGGTCGACTGGCTCAAGAGCCTCATCACCACCGACTCGCCATACGCTGTGGGCATGGTCGCGAGCCTCACATCCACCGCCGCCTCGCGCACACGTATGCTGAAGCGTCCGTCCTGCGGCAGGCGCTTCTCGGAGATATCGAGCCCGGACATGAGCTTCAGCCGCGTGACCAGCGCGCTGGCCACGCGCCGGCCGTCGATCACCTGTTCCTGCAGGACGCCGTCGACCCGCAGCCGGATACGCAGCTTCTGTTCACCAGGCTCGATGTGGATGTCGGACGCGCGCGCCTGCACGGCGTCGTTGAACATGGTCTGCAGGAGTTTGATGACCGGGGCATCCGGCGAGCTTTCCTCCGCGGACAGCTGCTCGATATCGACATCGTTGGCGCGCAGGTCGTCGCGCACCGCCTCGGCGAGGGAGGCGATTTCGTCGGTCTGACGATAGACAGCGTCCAGGGTCTTGAGCAACTCGGCTTCGCCGACCAGCGCCAGACGGATCGGCTGCTTGAGCTTGGCTTGTAGCTCATCGTAGGCATGCAGGTCGGAGGGATCCGCCATCCCGACCAGCAGACCGCGTGCATCCTTGAGCAACACGATGGCCCGGTAGCGTCGGGCGAGCGGCTCCGCCAAGAGCTTCACTGTCTCTTGATCGACCTTCGCATGCTTCAAGTCGACCACCGGAACCTGAAGATGCTTCGACAGGAATTCGAGCAGCGAGGATTCGGACATGAAGCCGAGATCCGCGAGCACGCGGCCGAGCTTGCGCCCGGTGCGTCGCTGCGCCACGAGCGCGGCCTCGAGCTGAGTTTCGCTGATGGCGCCGTGCTGCACCAGCATCTCGCCGAGGCGGATCCTGCGCTTCGCGCCCATGGTGGGAGTCGCGCCGCTCATTGGCTGAAGCTGCTCCGTATTTTGGGATCGAGCGCGGCGGCGTGGTCCTCCTGCTCCTTGGTGAGCTCGGCCCACTGCGCGTCATCGTCGACCAGGACCGGCCTGAGCAGGATCACGAGCTCGGTGCGGGTCATGGTCTTTTGCTGGCTGCGAAACAGATTGCCGACCACCGGGATGTCGCCCAAGCCGGGCACGCGGTAGTCCTGGGAAGTCTTGTCGAGCTGCATGAGGCCGCCGATCACGATCAGCTGGCCGCTCATGGCTTTCACCACGGTGTCCGCCTCGCGCACTTCGCTGTAGGCGAGGGGCAGTGAGTTGGGGATGCCGTTGGCGGTCACGTTGAGGGTCTTGGAGGTGACATTACTCACAGTCGGATGAATGTGCAGGATGATCTGTCCCGATTCTGAGAGCTGCGGGGTTACATCGAGCGCGACGCCTGAGAAAAAGGGCGCCAGGTCGAGATTCGCGGTCTGCGAGCTGGAGGTGCCCACCAGCGTATTGGCGGTCACGCCGGTGACGAAGTACTCGTCATCCCCGGCCTTGATGACCGCCTTCTGATTGTTGAGCGTCGACACCCTCGGGCTCGACAGGACGGTGGCCTTTCCCTGCGTGGACAGGGCCTCGACGTAGGAGCTGAAGTTCGAGGTATTGACCGCGAATGCGAAGGCACCTCCCAGCGTATTGGTCACCGTGCTGGTGATGGGATTGCTGCCTCCCACCGTGACTGGCGCAGACGGCTGGTTGAGAAGCTGCAGGTTGTTGGTGCCCAAGCCCGGTGCGGGGAAACCTTGCTGCGGTCCGGTCTGGAACGCGCTGTAGGTCTGGTTGCCCTTGGTCGCGATGGCCGCCCAGTTGATGCCGGCCTGGAACCCGCTCGACAGCTGCACTTCGACGACCTTCGCCTCGATCATCACCTGCTGCGTGGCGATCTTCTGAATCTTGCGCAGATATTGCTCCGCGTCGCGCAGCTCGCGCGGCGTCGCGCGGATTGCGACGATGCCGGACTCCGCGTTGACCACGACCGCACGGCCGCCGTCCTTGCCGACCAGCGCCTTCAGGCTGTCCTCGAGCTCAGGCCAGAAATCCGAGGAAGAACGCGTCGAGATGCTGGTGCCGGTGATTTCCTTGACGTGCTCGGAGTCCTTGTTGCCGGACATGGCGAAGACGGCGCCGGGGGGTTCGCTCAAGCCCTGCGTGCCCTGATCCGTGGACTGGCCGCCGGTTCCTCCGGGAATCTGGGCGTTCGAGCTCTGGCCGATCTGCCCGGAGGCCACTCGCGTGCGCGAGGTGCCGCGCCTTTCCAGGTCGATATAGTTGATTTGAAACAGGCGCGTTTGCATGGAGGGCGGATCGATCACGAAGCCGGAGGGCAGACGGTGATAGTCATAACCGTAGGCATCGCGGACCGCGTCGAGCACCTCCACCAGAGTGACGTTCTTCATCTTCAGCGTGATCGTGCCGGCCACGCCAGGCTCCAGCACGATGTTGTACGGGGTGCCGTCGGCCAAGCCCTCGAAGAAGGTTCGCGCCGGCGCGTCGTTGACGGACACGTCGAAGCGCGCATCCTCGGCGCCTGCGGACGGGACGATCGCCGCCGACAGCGCGGCGATGATCAACAGGGATCTCAAACTCATCATGGTGACTCTCCGCTCGGCACGCGCGCGGGCTCTGCCGCAGGCTTCTTGATGGGGGATTCCGGATGGGGAAGATGCATCTCGCCGCTCGAGTGGGCGCTGCGGAAGCGAACGCCGTCCTCGAGCACCGAGTCGATGGTGTAGGCGCCGACCACCGAGCCGTCGTGCACCAGCCGGCCGTTGAAGATCGCCGTGCGTCTTCCGTTGAAGGTCATCACCGCGGACAGCACCGGCGCGGCCTCTCGAGCGGGGACGCCGGCCGCGCGGGATTCTCGAGCCGGCGGCCGCATCGGATCGCGCGGCTCGTCGGCTCGGGCGCCGGCGGGCGAGGCCAGCAGCGCGACCAGCAGGATGGCCGACTTCATACGCTCATCCAATCGGGCGACAAGCTGAGCGCGCCGATGACGAGGGTCACGCGGTTGACCGGGTATTGGCCCGCGACGAGCTCGAGCTTGCGCCAATGAATGCGCCAGGGGAGCCCCTCGACCGCACGTAAATAGGCGACCACGCTCGCGTAGTCGCCCTCGACCACGATCTCGACCGGATGCAGGAACGGGCCGCGATCGCCGGCAGCAATGGAGTTGTCGGCCTTCGTGTCGACTTTGCCGTCGCCTTTGGGGCTTTGCGGGTGCGACAGGCTCTCGACGGGAAGATTGGACAGGCTCACCAGCTTCAGTCCGTGCTGTTCCGCCAACAAGGCGCGAAGCAGCTCGTTCATCCGCTGCGGCGCCACGTAGCCTTGGGCGGCGGAATTGATTTCGCGGTCGAGCACCGTCAGCCGCTCGCCGAGCGCCCGATTGCGCAGTCCCGCCGCGACCGCGGGGTCTGACGAGGAGGCGGTGCCGATCTGATCGATCACCGAGGCTTGCTGGCGGACGTCGGCGAGATGCTGCTGCGCGGATTTGGCGCGCGCCGCCAAGGGGTCCACCAACAGCGTCTGCCAGGCGATGTATACCAAGGTCACGCCTGCGCCGAAGATGATCACGCGCTCGCGCAGCGTGAGCGCATCCAAGCGTTCGATGAGCGGGCGGGTCCTCGCCAGCATTCCTTGGAGAGCGATCATGGGTGAGCCTCCGGAGACGCGAGTGCCAGGCCGGGCGCCCCGAGCTCGAACACGAGCTCGGCGGGCGCCTCGTTCTCTTTGGCGCGGCGCATGGTCAATTTGTCGTAGCGGACGCCGGCGAGCGCCGGATCTTCGGAGAGAGCCGCGAGATAGGCGGGCACGAGCTTCGGATCGAGGGCAGCGCCGCGCATGGCCAAGCGCCCGTCGCCCGAGCCGACGACGACATCATGCAGCCAGAGGCCGTCGACCTGGCGTCGCGCCAAGGCTTCGAGCCGGGCTGCAAAGCCGGTCGCCGGCGAGGCTGCACCCAGTTTGAGGATGGCGAGAGCACGCTCCCGCGCGGCGATATCGGCCGCAAGGTCTTTGGCGGCGGCATCGAGTTCAGCGACGCTCTTGCCGGGATTGAGTGCCTGCCCTGCGCGTTCCGCCGTTACGAGCTCGGCGGCCTGGCGCTTCTCGAGTTCCGCGATCGAGCGCTCGACCCTTGAAGTGCGCCAGGCCCCGTAGCCGCCAAGTACGCACAGCGAGATCGCGAGCAGTGCCAGGCACACCCCAATCGCCCGCGCCGAGAAGAGGTGCTTCTCGACGCCCAGGATCGGCTGATAGAGATTGACTTGTTGTTCCACGGTCGAGGCGCTCACAGCGAACGGTGCTCCTCTCGCAGGGCCGCCCCAACGGCCAGCAGGCACGACGCCTGAGCCGATGCGTCGATCGGTGTCGTGCAGGAAACCAGCGCGTTCAAGTCGAGCGTGCTGACTTCGAAGCCTGTCTCGCGGCCGAGTTCGCGCGCGAGCTCGTCGGCGCGCGCCCCCGCGGGCGATACCGCGATGCGGGTGATGGGCGGCTGATCGAAGTGCCGCTCGTAGTAATCCAAGGAGCGCTGCAACTCGAGCACGACGCCCGCGGCGTTGATCCGGCGGTGCCCCTGGGCGTTCGCCTTGTCGTTGCCGGCGGAGAGATCCACGTGACGCGCGAGATAAAATGTTTTGCCGCGCACCAGCACGATGCTCGCGGTGGCTTCTCCCAAATGCAGAAGCGCGACGCCCGCGGATGCCATCGGCAACAGGGCGGCCAGATTGCGCAGGCACAGCTCCGGCACGTCGATGGCATCGAATCCCGGCGTCCCGGCGAGCGCCTGCGCATGGCTGTTGACCGCACTGCGCCGTGCGGCCACGGCATACATCATGCGCCCATGACCGCCCCGGTTCTGATCCGGCACATCGAAGACGTCGATGACCGCGTCCTCGATCCGAAAATCGATGCTGTCCTTGAGGCGCCAGCGCATCGCGGCCCGGAGTTCGGCCGCAGGCACTTCGGGAGCCTCGACCAGTGCGAGCTGATAATCTTCGGAGCTGAGCACAGTGCTGACCGGGATTCGGGGTATACCCGCCGCCCGCAACGCGGTCAGGGCGGCATCCGCACCGGCGCTGCTGTCGAGGGGCAGGATCTCGCAACGATCGAGCACCGGCTGCGATCCGTCGCGTCGCAGCACCGCCAACGCCAGATGGCCGGCGCCGAAAGCGACTCCTACACGGCCCTTGCCAGCCAGGGTCTTTTTAAATAGTCCAAGCACACGACACTCCATGCCGATTCGGCCCAACCAACGGGCCACTCATGCCTGGGTGTATCGGATGAAGGACGACGATCCTTAACAATAGATCGGTCAGGTTGCGCTCCTGAAGCCCCTTCAGGCCCTCGATTTGTGAGGCGCATCCCACCGGCCGGTGGCAATTGCGCAGTGCGTCATCCGGATCGACCGGACTGCGCTCCCCTGTGCGCGCCTGCAGGGCCACCTTGACACCCAGGCGACCGGTTCCTACAATCGCCGGCCTTTGTCGCCCGACTCAGGCGCGGCTTGCTTTTCGTTTTTTCAAGGTATGGGAGCGCCTCCGGCGGTTCCTTAAATAAGGTATTTATGGCGACGACGACCCAGCTCATCCGTACAGGCCGCAACGAACCCGCCTGGAAGTCCAAGGTGCCGGCGTTGGCCGCCTCGCCACAGAAGCGGGGGGTTTGCACGCGCGTCTACACGACGACGCCGAAAAAGCCCAATTCGGCCCTGCGCAAGGTATGCCGTGTGCGCTTGACCAACGGGTACGAAGTGTCGAGCTACATCGGCGGCGAAGGCCACAATTTACAAGAGCATTCCGTGGTGCTGATTCGTGGCGGCCGCGTCAAGGATCTGCCGGGTGTCCGATACCACACGGTTCGCGGCGCCCTCGATTGCGCCGGCGTCGGCGACCGTCGCCAGGGTCGCTCCAAGTACGGCGCCAAGCGCCCCAAGAAATAAGCCCCTAAAGGCTCATAGAGAAGGTTTCCATGTCCCGTAGAGCAGCAGCACCGCATCGCACCATTCTCCCGGATCCCAAGTTCGGGAACGATATGTTGGCCAAGTTCATCAACATGGTGATGGAGCGGGGCAAGAAGTCGGTGGCCGAGAAGATCGTTTACGGCGCCATCGAACGGATTGGCGACAAGAGCGGCCGCGCAGGGGGCGATGCCATCGCCGTCCTGCAGCAGGCGCTCGACAACGTCAAGCCCGTGGTCGAGGTGAAGTCGCGCCGGGTGGGCGGCGCCACCTACCAAGTCCCCGTCGAAGTGCGTGCCAATCGGCGCCAGACCCTCGCCATGCGCTGGGTCATCGAGGCGGCGACCGCCCGCAGCGAGAAGTCCATGGCGCACCGGCTGGCCGCCGAGTTGCTGGAGGCTGCCGAAAATCGCGGCGCCGCCGTGCGCAAGCGCGAGGACACGCACCGCATGGCCGAGGCCAACAAGGCGTTCGCGCACTACCGCTGGTAGGCAAGGCGGCGCCGGCTGGTAAAGCGCCAGCCAGACCTTATATAGAGACAGTCAAGGGCGGCGACGGGCCGCCCTTTTTATCGAGGAATCGGACCGTGTCACGTACGACGCCCATCGAGCGATATCGCAATATCGGTATCTCTGCGCATATCGACGCGGGCAAGACGACTGCGACCGAAAGAATCCTGTTCTACACCGGCGTCTCGCACAAGATCGGCGAGGTGCACGACGGCGCGGCCGTCATGGACTACATGGAACAGGAGCAGGAGCGCGGCATCACCATCACGGCCGCCGCCACCACGTGCTTCTGGAAGGGAATGGACAAGAGCTTTCCCGAGCACCGCATCAACATCATCGATACCCCCGGGCACGTCGATTTCACCATCGAGGTGGAGCGGAGTCTGCGGGTGCTGGATTCGGCCATCGCGGTGTACTGCGCGGTGTCCGGCGTGCAGCCGCAGTCCGAGACGGTGTGGCGCCAGATGAACAAGTACGGCGTCCCGCGCATCGCGTTCGTCAACAAGATGGACCGCGCGGGCGCGAACTTCCTGCGCTGCGTGGAGCAGATCCGCACGCGTCTGCGCGGCAACCCGGTCGCCATTCAGCTGCCCATCGGCGCCGAGGAGGGGTTCGTCGGCGTGGTGGATCTCGTCAAGATGAAATCCATCTGGTGGGACGAGGAGACCCAGGGGATGAAATTCGAGTACCGCGAGATTCCGGCCGACATGCTCAAGGACTGCCGGGAGTGGCGCGGCAAAATGATCGAGGCCGCGGCCGAGGGGTCGGATGACCTGCTCAACAAATACCTCGAGAGCGGCGATCTGTCCGACGAGGAAATCAAGCGAGGCTTGCGCAACCGCGCGCTGAAGAACGAGGTTTGCCTCGTGACCTGCGGCTCGGCGTTCAAGAACAAGGGCGTCCAGGCCGTGCTCGACGCCGTGGTCGAATACATGCCGTCGCCGGTCGAAGTCCCGCCGGTGAAGGGACAGAGCGAGCGTGGCGAGCCGTTGACCCGCCACGCGGACGACAACGAGCCGTTCGCGGCGCTCGCCTTCAAGATCTTGAACGACCCCTTCGTCGGGAACCTCACCTTCTTCCGGGTCTACTCGGGGACGCTGAATTCAGGCGACCAGGTGTTCGTGCCGAACAAGAACCGCAATGAGCGCATCGGCCGGCTGCTGCAGATGCATGCCAGCGATCGCTCCGAGATCAAGGAGGTCCACGCGGGCGACATCGCTGCCGCGGTGGGCCTGAAGGATGTGACCACGGGCGACACGCTGTCCGATCCGCAGAAGGTCATTATCCTGGAGAAAATGGAGTTTCCGGAGCCGGTCATCTCCGTGGCCGTGGAGCCGAGAACCAAAGTCGACCAGGAGAAGATGGGCCTGGCCTTGCAGCGTCTCGCCAAGGAAGACCCCTCGTTCCGCGTGCACACCGATCAGGAGTCCGGCCAGACCATCATCTCGGGCATGGGCGAGCTGCACCTGGAGATCATCGTCGATCGCATGAAGCGCGAGTTCAAGGTGGAGGCCAACGTCGGCAAGCCGCAGGTGGCCTACCGCGAGACCATCCGCGGAAGCGTCGAATCCGAAGGCAAGTTCGTGCGCCAGTCGGGTGGCCGCGGCCAGTACGGCCACGTGTGGCTCAAGATCGAGCCCAAGCCGCCTGGCACGGGCTACGAGTTCGTGAACGCCATCGTCGGCGGCGCGGTGCCGCGCGAATTCATTCCCGCCGTCGACAAGGGTATTCAAGAGGCAGTGCAGACCGGCGTGATCGCAGGCTACCCCATCGTCGATGTGAAGGTGACGGCCTTCGACGGCTCGTACCATGATGTCGATTCGAACGAGATGGCGTTCAAGATCGCGGGCTCGATTGGGTTCAAAGAGGGTTTTCGCAAGGCGAAACCGGTGCTGCTCGAGCCGATCATGAAGGTCGAAGTGGTGACGCCGGAAGATTACTACGGCGACATCGTCGGTGATTTGAACCGGCGGCGCGGCCAGATCATCGGCATGGAGGATTCACCCTCCGGCAAGGTGGTCACCGCCGAGGTGCCGCTGGCCGAGATGTTCCAGTACTCGACCGCCATGCGCTCGATGAGCCAGGGCCGTGCGAACTACACGATGGAGTTCGCCAAATACATGGAAGTGCCGAACAACGTGGCCGACGTGGTCATGAAGAAAGCGTCTTAACGGGTTCCATTACTTTTATCCGATTCATCTTTTGAGAGGTACTTGCCGTGTCGAAGGGGAAGTTTGAGCGAACGAAGCCGCACGTGAACGTGGGGACGATTGGGCATGTAGACCATGGCAAGACGACCTTGACGGCTGCCTTGACGAAGGTGATGGC
>Ga0187863_10000131_pt1 | contig 66302 bp, 66 predicted proteins | sample June2016WEW_11_1_FD_132975 | JGI IMG/M metagenome (GOLD analysis project Ga0187863, IMG submission 132975) | Peatland microbial communities from SPRUCE experiment site at the Marcell Experimental Forest, Minnesota, USA - June2016WEW_11_10 | ecosystem: Environmental > Terrestrial > Soil >...
AGATCGGCAAGCACATATGGTCGTTCGGTCCCGGAGCCATCTGGCCGGTGCTCGACTTCGGCGCGATCGATGCCGAGGTCGATATCGCGGACCTGGAGGCGCGTGCGAGCCTTGCGAACTACCGCGAAACCATCTTGTCGGCCGTGCGCGAAGTCGATGGTGCAATCGACTCCTTTTCCGCACAGCAATCCCGGGTGCAGGACCTCAATGAGGCGATGGCCGCCGCCCAGCGGGCTCTTGATCTTGCCACCGCGCGCTATAACCGCGGCCTCACCGACTATTTGAACGTCGTGGATGCGGAACGCCAGTTCTATGAGATCGAGCAGCAGGACGTGTCGGCGCAAACCGCCACGGGTGAGCAATTCGTGCTGCTTTATCGTGCCCTGGGGGGAGGTTGGCAGAACTATCAAGCGGTGCCCCACATCCGCCAGCCGCAGCCTGCGGTCATTGCGGCATTTCGCCGCTTGGTGACGAGCGACCGCGCATCGCCCACATCTTCTTCGGTGCCTGGCGCCGGTTCAGCATCCGAGCCGCCTTCGCCCTAGGGGCCTCCACCGCATCCGGTAGTTTCTAATGTTCTGCTCAACGGATTTTAATTCGTCCAGCGTAGCATTCGCCGCCTTGTCTTGATCACCAAGGTACCCGAGTGCGACAACCACGATTCATCGAAGCGGGCGCTCGGAATAGATTTAGATTTGCAGCGGCGATTTGCTTCTGCATCGGATTGCTAACGCTCACCCGCGCGAGGCTGGTGCAGAGCGTGCCTCGGACTTCACACTCATCGACCTGCCCAGGAGCCTCGCTTCCCCAAGAGCGCCGTTGTCCAACAGACATCCACGCCGCTCGCGGAGGCCGATAAAGAAAGCAGGACCGGCCCTCTTGTGAGGCCCTGATCCGGCAAACGCATCATGCTTTTCGGTACGGATAAACGACCCGAACGGCCAGCGCAGACCCGGCCATCGGGCTACGTACAACCCCTTAGCGAATACTTCATTTCATTATTGTGCAATCAAGCAATCGATTCTATGGTTGCGGCCCCTTGAGAAACATCTCGGCATCGCCGGCGTCATCGGCTCGATGGGAGTCAGCCTGTTCCCCTTCCTGCTCCCCTCCTCCTCGCATCCGCAGAGCAGCCTCACGGTGTGGGATGCCTCGAGCAGCCACCGCACACTCGGCATCATGTTGGTCGCCGTGATCATTTTTCTGCCGATCATCCTCGCCTATACGAGCTGGGTGTATCACGTCATGCGGGGACCCGTGACGAACGCCTACATCGAAGCCAATCGTGAGACCAGTTACTGAGGAGCAATTATGTGGTATTTCAGCTGGATATTGGGTGTTGGCCTGGCCTGCGCGTTCGCGATCCTGAACGCCATGTGGTTTGAACTGGATGCCGATCGGCACGCCGCCGACCGGCCGGCCGACACCGCCAATCTGCCGTGACCGAGGTAGACCCGCCTCAGCAAGGAGTTCCCCATGACGAAACCTACAGCGCCGATCGAGACCTTGGAGCCGGCCGAGGTGGCGCGCCTTTTACGCGCGCGCAAGATTCTTCTGATCGATGTCCGCGAGCCTTCCGAATACGCCTCCGAACGCATCGCGGGCGCCCTGCTCTATCCGCTGTCGACCTTCGATGCGGCCATGCTGCCCGACGATGGAGCGCGGCGCGTGGTGTTTCACTGCGGCAGCGGGAAGCGCTCGCTCACCGCGGCGGAGCGGCGTCTGGGCGCAGGCCAACCGCATGCCGCGCACATGGGCGGCGGCATCGCCGCGTGGAAGGCGGCCGATCTGCCCGTGATCACTTAACGCCGGCGGCCCGTCGCTCGGGAGCGGCCGAGCTCGATGGGCGTGTAAGGCTAAGCCGGCTATGAAGTATGCTACGGCATCGACACCCGGAGATTACTCGATGCGACCGTTGACCATCGCCGCCGCCTCGCTGATGCTCGCAGCGCCGCTCGCTGCGCACGCGCAGCAGAATTCCGTGGCCGCCGATCCTTGCGCGCGATACCAATGGGACGTGGCGCCCGAACGGGCCCTATTCGCCGCGGCGGCTTCCCCCATCACGGCAGCGAAGAATGGCGGGGCGCCACCGCGCATCGCGACGAATCGCGCCTATCGAGTGCAGCTCGCACCGGCGGGACAGGTCGAGTTTCCGGCCGCGCCGGGCCAAGCCTCGCCGGCGGAAGGAAACTACTCCGGAATTCTGGCACTCACCGTGCCGGCTTCCGGCAGCTATCGGGTGGCCGTCGATCAAGCGATGTGGATCGACGTGGTGGCGGACATGCGCCTCGTTCCCCCGACAGACTACGAGGCGGAGCACGGCTGCGAGGCGCCGCGAAAGATCGTGCAGTTTTCCCTCGAGGCCAGGAAGCCGCTGATTCTGCAGCTGAGCGGCACCGGCCAACCCGCGATAACGATCACCATCGTGCGCGCCTCCGGAGACTAGCGATGACGGACGCGCTCAGAGTTCGCTTTCGCATCGACTTCGGCGCCCAGTGCTCCGTCGGGATCGGGAAAATCGAACTGCTCGAGGCCATCGATCGCACCGGCTCGCTGTCGCAAGCGGCGCGCGCCATCGGGATGAGCTACCGCCGCGCGTGGCTGCTCATGGCTGATCTCAATTCGAGCTTCGATGCACCCGTGGTCGACACCGCCACGGGAGGCGCCCACGGCGGCGGCGCCGTCCTCACCCCCTTCGGCGCCCGGCTCGTGCAAAGGTATCGGCAGCTCGAGTCCAGCCTGCAACCGCTCGCCAACCGGTGCTTGAGCGATGTGCGCAAGCGGACCGTGACCGCCGGCGCCGAGCGCCGTATCCGGGTGCGGCCGAGCAAACGCCGCGCCGTCAAGCGCGCTCCCGGTGGTTGAACTGTTGCCCCGCCACACAGTCAATAAAGACGGGGTGAGGAGCGGCGATGATTGTCCGTTCGGTTCGGTCAACCCCATGATAGGTTGTACGTTGTTATAGTTTTTCTAGCGATCTGGTGACGTTATGGAAAGTCCTAGTCTGATTCGAAAACTGTCTGTCGCTCTCGGCACCTTTGCCATGGCGGCGGTCATGTCGACCAGTGCGTTCGCGCAACATGGCGGCGGCGGCGGTCACGCAGGAGGCTTCGGCGGCGGCGCGCACTTTGCCGGCGGCGGCGGGCACGCTTACGGCGGCTATCGGGGTGGTGCCTACGGCTATCGGGGCGGTGCCTACGGCTATCGGGGCGGTGCCTATGGCTATCGGGGCGGCTATGGCTGGCGCGGGGGCTACGGCTGGCGCGGCGGCTGGGGCGGCTGGGGCTGGGGCTGGGGCGGCTTGGGTCTAGGACTCTACTTCGCCACCCTGCCGCTGTATTACCAGACCTATTGGTGGAACGGAGTGCCTTACTACTACGCCGATAACACCTACTACCTCTATGATCCGAACGCGAAGCAGTACGAGACCGTCGCCCCGCCGGATGGATTGCAGGCGCAGGCTGGTGCGGCGGGTGCCGGGCCGGCAACCGGAACGGAGTTGATCGCGTATCCGAAGAACGGCCAAACCGCCGATCAGCAGGCAAAGGACAAGTTCGAGTGCCACAAGTGGGCGGCGGGTCAGACCGGTTACGACCCGACCACCGGCGCCGCAGCACCGGCGGCCAAGCGGCCCGACTATATGCGCGCGCAAGCGGCCTGCTTGGAAGGTCGGGGATATAGCGTGGAGTGAAGGCGCGCCGGTAGTCGCCGGCAAGTCGAGTGATCGGTGACTGCGCGGCCCTCGAGGCCGCGCAGTCGTTTAGGCGGCCGGCAGAAGCTAATCCGCCAGCAAAAGCTCCAGCGTCCTGCGATACGCCCGATGCAGCCGCTCGATATCCTCGACCTTCACGCTTTCGTTCGCTTTATGGATGGTGGCATTGACCACGCCAAGTTCGATCACTTGGGTGCCCATGGGGGCGATGAATCTGCCGTCCGACGTCCCGCCGCCCGTCGAGAGCTTGGGAGTCACACCGAGTTCCTCGAGGACCGCGCGGCTCACCGCCTCGGACAGGGTTCCCGGCACCGTGAAAAATGGAAATCCGGAGATGAACCAGTCGAGCGAATGCTTGACGCCGTGTTCGCGCAAGATGCGCTCCACGGTCGCCTGCAGCGTGTCGACGGTTTGCTCGGTCGAGAATCGCAAGTTGAATCGCGCCTTGAGCTCGCCCGGAATGACATTCGGCGCCCCGGTGCCCGCGGCAATGTTCGACATCTGAAAGCTGGTTGGCTGGAAATGTCGATTGCCGGAATCCCAGGTGCGCGATGCCAGCTCGGCAAGGGCGGGAGCCAGCGCATGGATGGGATTATCGGCCAACTGCGGATACGCGATGTGTCCCTGCACTCCGTGAACGGTGAGCCGGCCGCTCAGGCTGCCGCGGCGCCCGATCTTCAGGGTATCGCCGAGCACATCCTCGCTCGACGGCTCGCCGATCAGACACCACTCGATGGTCTCGCCGCGGCTCTCGAGCACCTCGACCACCCGGCGCGTGCCATCCACCGAGGGCCCCTCTTCGTCGCTCGTGATCAGGAACGCGATGCTGCCTCGGTGGCGTGGGTGCCGCGCGATGAATTCCTCGCAGGCCGTCACCATGGCGGCGAGACCGCTCTTCATGTCGGCGGCTCCCCGCCCGTACAGCATCCCATCGCGAATCGATGGCTCGAAGGGATCGCTCTTCCAGTCCTCGAGCGGCCCCGGCGGCACCACGTCGGTATGGCCGGCGAAGCACAATACGGGACCCTCGGAGCCGCGCCGCGCCCAGAAATTGTCTACATTACCGAAACGTAATTTCTCGATGATGAAGCCGAGCGCGCTCAGGCGCTCGCACATGAGCGCCTGGCACCCGCCGTCGGTGGGACTGACGGACGCTCGCGAGATCAAGTCGCGGGTGAGATCGAGAGTTTTCGTCATCAGAACCTGAGCACCGGCGGCCGGTGGCGAAGATTCGCCCACAGGCCCCACGCGCCGAGAGCGAGCGCGGCGATCAGCACCCATCCGGGCATGGAGAGACCGAGGAAGCGCCAGGTGACCCTCGCGCACTCGCCCGACCCGGTGAGCACTTTGACCAGTACATCGGTGAGCGGAAACACCTTCAGCATGAAGTCGAGCGATGCGCCGCAAGCCGGCACGCTCCCGGCCGGCAGGCTCTGAATGTACAGATGGCGCACCGCCACCCCGACGGTGATCAGGGCGGCAAGCCCGATCAGCGCGGCATACGCTCTTCGTCCCCAGCCGGTGGGGTCCTGCAGCGCAGCGAGCGCGAACACGACGCCGACGGCGAATATCCCCAGACGCTGAAAAATGCAGAGCGGGCAGGGCTCCAGATGCATGACGAACTGGGCGTAATACGCGTAGCCCAAGAGCGCCGCGCAGGCCAGGAACCCCAATGCATTCGCCTTACGTGCGGTCATCAGCGGCGCGAGACGGACTGCGCGGCGTCGATCTGCCTGGCGACATCCTCGAGCGATGTGTGGCGAACATCCTTGCCGTGAACCATGTAGATCACGTACTCACAGATGTTCTTGGCGTGGTCGCCGATCCGCTCCAGGGCGCGCACGATCCACATGATTTCGAGCGCGCGGCGGATGGTCCGAGGATCTTCCATCATGAACGTGATGCATTGGCGCTGGATGGACTCGTACTCATCGTCGACGATTTTATCCTCTTGGGCGGTTCGAAGCGCCGCCGCGGAGTCCATGCGCGCAAAGGCGTCCAGGGCGTCGTGCACCATCTGCGCGACTTGCCGGCCGAGATGCTTGACTTCCCGATACTTGTCGGCGGGCCGCTCCATGGTCGCGAGACGCGAGGCGATGTAGCCGATTTTCTCGCCCTCATCGCCGATGCGCTCGAGATCGGTGCTCGTCTTGATGATGGCGACGATGACCCGCAGATCACCGGCCGCCGGAGCGCGCAGCGCCAGGATTCGGCTGCATTCCTCGTCGATCGACAGCTCCATGACATTGACCTTGTAGTCGTCCGTCGCCACCGACTCCCCTAGGCGGCTGTCGCCCTCCACCAGCGCGAGAATGGCCTTGTGCAGCTGCTGCTCCACGAAGCCGCCCATCTGCAACACCTGGGTGCGCACCTTCTCGAGGTCTTCGTTGAAGCGGCGGGAAATGTGGTGAGAAAGATCGGCGGTTTCCATGTCGTCTACCTTGAGGCCAAGCGCGGGTATCGGTGTCCGCGCATACTGCGTTTACATCCGATTATCCCACGCGTCAACAGGTCGCAGGACAATTGTGACCTCAAATTGTGACGTCATCTACCCGCGCAGGCGGCGCTACGCGCTCGCCGCGGTGCGTACGCCCAATCGGCAAATTCTCTGCGCGGGGAAATGGCAGGTGAAGGCGCTGCCCTTGCCCTCGGTGCTGCGTACATCGAGCCAGCCGCCGTGGCGCTGCAAGGCGTGCTTGACGATGGCGAGGCCCAGCCCCGAGCCGCCCTCGCCTCGGGACCTGCCCGCGTCGACCCGGTAGAAGCGCTCGGTGAGCCGCGGAATGTGCTCTGCGGAGATGCCGATGCCGGTGTCGCTGACCTCGAAATAGGCGCCATCCTCATCGCTCCACCATCGCATGCGCACGGTTCCTTCGGCCGGCGTGTACTTGATGCCGTTCACCAGCAGATTGGTGAAGGCGGATTCGATTTCATGGGGCGCGCCGAACAAGCCGTCGGCGCAGTCGAGTTCCAGGAGCACGTGACGAGGCCGCGCGCCCATCGCCAAGGCATCGCGGTGCAGCCGCTCGAGCATCCGCGGCACATCGATCGATTCGCGCGGCGCCTCTCCGTCGGTGGACTCCAGCCGCGACAGCTCCAACAGATCGGTGATGATGGCGTTCATGCGCTGCGCCTGGGCCCGCATGTCCCGAATCGGGCCGGCCCAGGCCTGATCGATGCCGGGGTCGTCGGCCATGGTATCGAGATACCCTGAAATGACGGTCAGGGGAGTGCGCAGCTCGTGCGAGGCATTCGCCACGAAGTCCTTGCGCATCGCCTCGAGCCGCATCTGCCGCGTGACATCCCGCGCGAGCAGCAGCGATTGGCCGGCGCCGTACGGCACCACCTGCAATGCCAGGTACAGCTCCGTCTGCACCGGGGGCCGGATGATCAACGGCAGCGCAAAATCGTCCCCGTGCAAATAATGGACGAACTCGGGCGAACGGATCAGATTGTCGACCCGCAGTCCGATGTCGACCGGACGCCGCAGTCCCAGCAATCGCGCGGCTTGCCGATTGAACCAGACGATCTCGTGCTGCGTGCTCAAGATGATCACGCCGTCGGGAAGCGCGGCAGTCGAGCGGCGCAGCTCGCGAAACAGCTGCACCAAGCGCTGCTTGTGGAACTGTTTGCGCCGGTGCAGGCGCACCACTTGGCCGATGATGTCGCCCCAGATCCCGCCGATGTGGGGGGGATCGAGCTGCGAGCGCAGCCTCAACCAGCGGTCCAGCCGGTAGAGATTAAGGAGTTGCCACGCCAGATAGAGACAGGCAGCCGCGAGCAGCCAGAGCCAGATCGGTCCGATCAGCAGGCCGAGGCACAGTCCTGCGAGCAATATGCTCGCCAACCGTGCGAGCGCAAAAGTCCACATCGCCGCCATGATGGGAGCCCGTTAGCCCTTGGTGGCGCGGCCCAGCGGCCGCGGTTTAGCTGTCGCGCGTCGAAAACCGATAGCCGGCGCCCCGTACAGTTTGCACCAAACCCTCCAGCGTAAACGGTTCGAGCGCCTTGCGAAGACGCCGGATGTGCACATCCACGGTGCGCTCTTCGACGTAAGTATTGCCGCCCCAGACCCGATCGAGCAACTGGCCGCGGCTGAATACCCGCTCCGGATGGCTCATGAAGAAATGCAATAGCCGGTACTCGGTCGGCCCCAAAGCAATCTCGCGGTCGCCGGCGCTCACCCGGTGGCTGGAGTCGTCGAGCTTCAAGCCCTGCGCTTCCATGATGTCCCCGGCGCCGACGGGAGTCGCACGGCGCAGCACGGCTTGGATTCGCGCCAGCAGCTCCCGCGGCGAGAACGGCTTGATGATGTAATCGTCGGCGCCGCCTTCCAGGCCGCTCACCTTATCCTGCTCCTCGGCCCGCGCGGTGAGCATGATGACGGGGATCTCCTCGGTGTCCTTGGCGCGTTTCAGCGAGCGCGTCAGTTCCAGCCCGCTCATATCGGGCAACATCCAATCGATCAGCATGAGATCGGGACGAACGTCGACGATTCGCGCGCGCGCCTCGCGGCAATCCTCGGCCTCCCGGACCTCGTATCCTGCGCGCCGCAAGCCGAAGGCAATCAGGTCGCGAATGGGCTTTTCGTCTTCAACGACGAGGATGCGTTTGGCCGTCATCGCTAGTGTTTCGATCCCTTGTGTCTTAGTAGCGCGGTATTACAGCCTCCCATTGTGACAGTTCCGTGACTGGTGCTATTTACCAACAGGCCGATCGGCGCCGCGAGGTGGGCCGACGCCGCGTTCCGCCTCCGTCCTGGCGACCTTGTCGCGCACGTACAAAGGCTCCAGAAACTGGGGGTCTATCCCGCCGCCCGCCGCGAGGCGCGCGGCGCCGAGGCGAGCCATCTCTCCTGCCTGAGGCAGCGCTCGAGCGTCGCCGGGATCGACGCTCAGTCCGGGAATATCCGCAAGCTCCGGATAGACCGCAAAACCGCGGCCGATGCCGACGAACGGCCCGGATCCCAAGCGTGGGTCGGCTTCGGGCAGCCGCACGCCGGCAGGCGGTCCGACGGCCGGCGCTCCCGCAGCGCTCAGCAATCCTGCCGGCTGCGCCACATAGCAGCCCCAGTAGACTTCGCCCATCCGCGCATCGAGGCACGCCAGCGCCCGCGCCGCGCCACGGCCGATCGCTGCCAGCGCCAGCGCCTCGAGGCTGGTGACCGGCACCACGGGAAGCCCGGCGCCGAATGCCAGCCCTTGCGCAACGGCAACGCTGACCCGCACCCCGGTGAAGGAGCCGGGACCGATACCCGCGGCGATGCCGGAGAGGCTCGCGAGCGTCACCCCGCCCTGCGCGAGGATCCGATCCACCATGCCCAAGATCTCCTGCGCATGGCCGCGGCCGATCTCCACCGACTCGCAAATCAGTCCGTGTTCGGTGAGCAGCGCCACCGTGCAGGCCTCGGTCGCGGTATCCAGCGCCAGCAGCCGCATCAGGCCCCCGGTCCGAAGGTGGGCATCGGCCGCTTGGCGCGGTCCGCGGCGCGCAGAAGCTCCAAGCGCTCGGCGAGAAAGCCCGCACCCACCGCGCCGTCGTTGATCCTCGGACTCGGCGGCAAGGAATCGAGAAAGACCGCGCCGTAGGGCTTGGTGACGACGCGGGGGTCGCCGATCACGATGACGCCGAAATCGTCCACATCGCGGATCAAACGCCCGACGCCTTGTTTCAGCGCGAGCACGGCCTGCGGCAACTGATGCTCGAGAAAGGGATTGCCGCCGCGCCTGCGGATGCCCTCCAGACGCGCCTTGAGCAGAGGGTCGTCGGGCGAGGCGAAGGGCAGCTTGTCGATGGCGACGATGGAGAGTGCGTCGCCTTTCACGTCGACGCCCTCCCAGAAGCTGCCGGTGGCGAGCAGCACCGCATTGCCAAGTTCGCGGAATCGGTGCAGCAGAGCTTCGCGCGGCGCCTGTCCCTGAACGAGGATCGGGAAATTGGGTTCCGGGAAACGCGCCGCGAGCGCGGCCACCCCCTCGGCCAAGGCGCGGTAGCTGGTGTACAGCAAGAACGCGCGCCCGCCGCTCGCCTCGATCAACGGCGCGCAGGCGTCGATGAATTTCTTCGCATAGGAGGGATGCTGCGGCTCCGGCATGCCTCTCGGCAGATAGATGCGTGCCTGGCGGCGGTAGTCGAAGGGACTGTCGATCTTGAGCGTCCTCGCCTCGGGGAGTCCGATGCGGGTGGCGAAATGCGCGAAGTCCTCACCGATGGCGAGCGTCGCGGAGGTGAATACCCACGAACAGGGCCGAGCATAGACATACCCGCGCAGCCGTTCGGCGACCTCGAAGGGCGTGAACTGCAGCGACATGCCGTTCGGGTTGGCATCGACCCAGCGGATGCCCGCCTCTTCCGGCATCTCGGCCAAGGATTCGAGCGCGCTCGCGAGCTGCGCCGCGCGCCGGCCGCAGTTGGCAGTGCCGGCTCCGGCACCCAGTCCCTCGAGTTCCGAGGCGACCGCGCCGAGCGCCGCCCGCAGCGCGGGCAACGCATCGAAGAAAGCATCGGTGAGACTCGCCCACTCGTAGCGCCCGGCGCCGCCGTGAAGCGCGGCGCGCAGCTCCTCGAGCAGCGACTCTACCGCGCCCAAGGCCGAGACTGCGGCCGGAGCCCGCACGCCGGCGCCGTTCATCTCGGCCGCGGCATCACGCAGCAGCAACTGCACCTGCCGCACCGACCAAGTCTGGCCGAAAAACTGAGCGGCGATCTCCGGCACCTGATGCGCCTCGTCCAGGATGACCGCCTGCGCTCCGGGCAACAAATCACCGAACCCCTCGTCCTTGAGCGCGAGATCCGCCAACAGCAGATGATGGTTGACCACCACGACCTGGGCCGCTTGCGCCGCGCGGCGAGCCTCCATCACATGGCAGCGCGAGAATTGCGGGCACTCCTGGCCGAGGCAGTTTTCGCGGGTCGAGGTCATCATCGGCCAGACGGGCGATTGCTCGGGCAAGTCGGTAAGCTCCGAAAGATCGCCGGACTTCGTGACCGCGGCCCATCTCGACACCCGCGCGAGCAGCCGGGCGGAGCCCCGCTCGCCGGGAAACAGCGAGCGCTGCTGCGTGGCGAGCTCCAGCCGATGACGGCAGAGGTAATTGGCGCGCCCTTTGAGGAGCGCCATCTTGACCGGCATGCCGAGGACGCGTGCGAGCTGCGGGACGTCGCGATGAAACAGCTGATCCTGAAGCGTTCGCGTTCCGGTGGAGATGATGACGCTCAGCCCCGACAGCAAGGCGGGCACGAGATACGCGAAGGTCTTGCCCGTACCGGTACCGGCCTCGACGATCAGCGGCTCGCCGCGCGTCAAGGCGCGGCCCACGGCGGCGGCCATGGCCGCCTGCTCCGATCGATAGGCGTAACCCGGGATGGCGCGCGCCAGCGGACCCTCGGCGCCGAACACCTCTTGATAATTCATGCGGCGACTATTTCACGACCGCGCGAAAGTGCGCGAATGCAACCGAGTTGCCTTTCAGGATGTGCTTGAGCTGCCAGCGAATATGGGTGTAGTCGGCGCCGGCGGCGGCGCGCTTCTGTCCGTCCGGGCCCGTAATCTTGAGATTCTCGGGCCGATCGAAGGTGTGCCCGCCGTCCACCGAGTAAGTGATTTCGGCACCGGGACCGGCGGCGGTATCGTCGAGGTAGCGCATGTGCTCGGGAATCGGGTAGTCGACCCTGGGTGGCGGCAAGGACATCGCGCCCTTGTTGCGGATCTCCAGCGTGTAGATCACTTGATCACCCGGTACGACCCGGTCCGCCGGAGCGAGTTTGACGGTCTCACGCTCGCCATTCAAGGCGGTGACTTCGACTTCGGCGATCGCCCTCACCGAGAAGCGTGCCGTGCCGCCCCCGGCATCGCTCTGCGCGCCGGCGGTACTCGTAGCCGCCAACAGATATATTGCCAGGGCAACGCGCCCCGGGGTGACTCGTCTTGCCATCGGTTGAGTGTACCATTAATACGTATAATCAATAAGTTGCATCTGATTTCTAAAAGCCTCATAGAAAGCCGGCTGGGCGCCCGCACGCGATGCGCCGAGGGGTTGGCGCACGCCGAACCATCTGTCATCCTGGCAAGTCTAAACAGCGATCCCGAGGGTTTCGCATGGCCACCGCTGCCCAGCATGTGACGTCTCTAGCTTCCTTGGATCACGACGTGTCTGCCTGGGTGGATAAGGTCGCCCGGCTGACCCAACCCGACCGCATCCATTGGTGCGACGGCAGCGACGCGGAGCGCCGAAGCATCGAGCGCGAGCTGGTCGCGACCCAGGGTCTTCTGCCCCTCAATCAGTCCAGCTTTCCGGGGTGCTATCTGCACCGCTCCGACCCTGCCGATGTCGCGCGCGTCGAGCACCTGACCTTCGTGTGCTCGGCGAACCGCGAGGATGCCGGCCCGAACAATCATTGGATGCCGCCGCAAGAGGCGCACGCCAAGATGGACGCGCTGTTCGCGGGCTGCATGAAGGGACGTACGCTGTATGTCGTGCCTTATTGCATGGGCCCGATCGACTCGCCCTTGTCCCGTTGCGGCGTCGAGATCACCGACAGTGCCTATGTGGTGCTCAACATGCGCCTCATGACCCGAATGGGACGTGCGGCACTCGAGCGCATCGCGCGCGACGGCACGTTCGTGAAGGGGCTTCATTCGACCGGCGAGCTCGACCCCGATCGGCGCTTCATCATGCACTTCCCGGAGGAGCTGTCGATCAAGAGCTTCGGCTCGGGCTACGGCGGCAATGCGCTGCTCGGCAAGAAATGCCACGCGCTGCGGATCGCGAGCTGGCAGGCCCGTACCGAGGGCTGGTTGGCCGAGCACATGCTCATCGTCGGAATCGAAAACCCGCAGGGCGAGACCCATTATCTCGCCTGCGCCTTCCCCTCGGCGTGCGGCAAAACCAATCTCGCCATGCTGATACCGCCGACGAGCTACAAGGGCTGGAAAGTGTGGACGGTCGGCGAGGACATCGCCTGGCTTCACCCGGGCAAGGACGGGAAGCTGTACGCGATCAACCCCGAGTCGGGCTATTTCGGCGTCGTCCCCGGCACCAATGCCAAAACCAACCGCAACGCCTATGACACCATTCGGCACGACACGATTTTCACCAACGTGGCGGTGACCGAAGACAACCAGCCCTGGTGGGAAGGACTGCCCGAGGGCAAGCCGGCCTTCGATTGGCAAGGCCGTCCCTACGATCCCGCCAACGGTCCGGCGGCGCATCCGAATTCCCGCTTCACGGTCGATGCGCGGCAAAACCCGGCGTATTCGAAGCTCGCGGACGCCCCGAGCGGCGTACCGATTTCCGCCATCGTGTTCGGCGGTCGCCGCCGCTCGCTCACGCCGCTCGTCTATCAGGCTCGGAGCTGGCCGCACGGCGTGCTGGTGGGTGCCGCCCTGTCGTCGGAAACTACGGCCGCCGCCACCGGGGCCGTCGGCGTGGTACGCCGCGATCCCATGGCGATGAAGCCTTTCGCCGGCTACAACTTCGGCGACTACTGGGCGCATTGGCTCGATATCGGCGTCAAGCTCAAATCGCCTCCGGCGATTTTTCACGTCAACTGGTTCCGTCAGGACGAGAGCGGCAGGTACCTCTGGCCGGGCTTCGGCGAGAATCTGCGAGTGCTGCGCTGGATCATCGATCGCTGCAAGGGTTCGGCGGATGCGCACGAAACGGTCATCGGACATCTGCCCCGCCCCTCGCAGCTCGATACCGCCGGGCTGGATATCTCCGCCGCCGCGCTCGAGGATCTGCTCACGGTATCACCGTCCGCCTGGATGACGGAGCTCGAGGCCGTGGGCGCTTACCTGGCGGAGTTCGCGGATCGCGTACCGGCCGCTCTTCATGCGGAGCTCAAGGAGTCGATGGCGCGGGTGCGCGGCAGCGAGTAATCGCTCCGCCGCGCCGGCCGTCACTCCTCGCAAATGTAACGGATGACTTGCGAGGAGTTGCTGTCGGGGGCTTTGCCGAGGCCGATCAAGCCTTCGCCGCGAATCTGCATGGAATCGCGGCGTACGAAGGCCTCCTCGCCGTCTTTGCCGAGCACGAAGGTTCCGTTCGTGCTTTGATCGATCAACATGAATTTATTGCGATTGAACTCCACCCGGGCGTGCAATCGCGAGATGAGATTGCCCTTCACGACGAGATCGTTCTCCTCGGCGCGTCCCATGGTGATGTTCGCGCGGCCGTCCTGCACCAGGACCTCCTGACCCTGATACCGAAGGCGCAGGCGTTGAGTCTTGTTGGCGCGTTCGCGCGAGGTGATGGCGATGGCCGGCACCATGCTGGTGATGTCGTCGGTCTGCCACAACACCTCATAAAGCACGACTTCGCTGCTCCGCCCTTTGAGCGTGGCGATGTCGATCTGCCTCACCGAGGCGCGCCAGTCGCTCGACAGCTGATCGACCATGGTGGCGGTGGTGATGATCTGGCCGGCCTTCGCCTGGCTGGTCATTCGATTCGCGGTATGCACGGCCGAGCCGAAAATGTCGCGGTTCTCGAGGACCACCGGTCCGAAGTTGCAGCCGATCCGGATGGCGACCGTCTGCTCCTCCACCTTGAGAGAGGGGTGGAGCACGATCTGCTTCTGCATCTGGGCGGCAGCGTTCAGGGCGTCATCCGCGGTCGGGAAGGTCGCCATGACCTCATCGCCCATGGTCTTGATGACCGTGCCGTGGTTCTGCTCGGTGGCGGCCCGCATCACCTCGATACAGATCCCCACCATTTCGCGAGCACGCAAATCTCCAAGCAATTCATAGAGCTTGGTGCTGCCGACCACGTCGGCGAATACGATGGCAAGTTCGATTTCCTTTCCCATTACGCCTGCAAATTATACTTAACCTGCACTTCCGCGTTCCGGCAGTTTTTACGCGGCCAGTCCCTGATCGAGCAAGCATAGCGCGGAAAGCAGGGCTTCCGGCGCTGTTCCGGGTCGCGAGCCGATATCCGACAGGAACCGGCGCCAGGCCCGGGCCCCCTCGCGGCCGGCCATGAGCCCATGTAGGTGACGGGTGATCGAGTGCAGCCGCGCCCCCGCCTCGATCTGCGCCCGCGCATAAGGCACGATCCGCTCGATGATCTGCTGCGGCTGCGGCACGGTCCACGCGGAATCGCTCAGGGCGCGCTCGACCTCGGCCAGCAAGGCAGGCCGGTGATACGCGGCGCGGCCCAGCATCACGCCATCGAGGCCGGCGGCCACATGATCCACGATCGAGGCTGGGTCGCCGAGGCCTCCGTTGAGCACGATGGGCAACGCCGGGTAGTCGCGCTTCAGCCGGTGGACGTGTCCGTACTTGAGCGGCGGAATCTCACGGTTCTCCTTCGGGCTCAGGCCGCCGAGCACCGCGACCCGCGCATGGACGATGAGCGCGTCGACCCCCGCGCGCACCACCGCGTCCGCGAAGCCGGCCAGGAATTCGTAGTCGTCGCGCTCATCGATGCCGATCCGGCACTTCACGGTGACCGGCACGCCGGACGGCACGGCATCGCGCATGCGCCGAACGCACTCGGCGACCAGCTCCGGCCGCAGCATGAGGCAGGCGCCGAACGCTCCGCTCTTCACCCGATCGCTCGGGCAACCGACGTTGAGGTTGATCTCCGCATAGCCCGCCTCGGCCCCGAGGCGGGCGGCGGCGGCCAGCTCGGCGGGGTCGCAGCCACCCAGCTGCAGCGCGACCGGATGCTCGGCCGGATCGTGCGCGAGCAGCCGCTGCGCATTACCGCGGACGATGGCCGGAGCGACGATCATCTCCGTGTAGAGCAGCGCATGCGGCGCGTACAGCCGGTGCAGGAACCGGCAGTGACGGTCGGTCCAATCCATCATCGGCGCCACCGACAGCGTTCGAATGATCATCCGAATTGCGCGCTCGCTGCCAGGCGAGCCGCCCCGTCGAGCTTTGCCAGATCGCGATCGAACGTACCCATGGGTAGATGCCCCGCCTTTCGCGCAATCTCCAGCACCAGGCAATCGGAGAATCCCAAGACCGGGCGCTTTCGGAACTGTTCGAGAGCATCACCCACGACATCGGCATCCTGGATCGTGAGGTCCTTGTGATTGAGCAACATGTCGATGGCTGCCGCCACTTGGGCCGCGCTACGCTCGTACACCGCATCGAGGACCCACATCGCCTCGGCCAGCACCAGATGCGAAACCCAAGCTCCGCCGGCCGTGAAAGATTCAGCCAGCTGCACTTGCTTGGGATCGTCGCGCACGACGAGTCTCACCAGTAGGTCGCTATCAATCGCGCGCATGTCTCTTGCGCACGTACTTGCGGATCGCGTCCTTGACGCCGGCAGGCGGCCGGCTGGAACCTCCGTCGGGAAACAGCACGCGGTGCACTTCGTCCGAGGTGTATCGTCCCGCCCGGCGCACGACAATCTGATCGTTCTGCTCGTCCCATTCCAGAACGGATCCCGGCCCCACGCCGAGTTTCTGACGAACCTCGGCCGGCACGGAAATCTGACCTTGGGCGGTGACCCTGGATTTTGCTAAAGCCACTCCTCACATTACCATGGTAATGGAGCAGGCGCAATTGTTGCGGACCTGACCCTCGCGACGAATACAATGCCGCCATGGAATCTCTCACCGATCCGGACACGGAATTGGCCCAAGACGAGGTGCGTACCTGCCTGCGCGTACTGCGTGCCATCGAGGCCGATCGCTCGCACCTCACGCGTTTGTCGAAGGAGCAACGGCGCGAGCTCGTCATGCTCGCCGGACTCGTCGCGAAACCCGAACGGCAGGATCTCGTGCGGATGGCGAAGGCGTTTCGGCGCGCCGACCGCGAAGCGGCGAAAGCGCACGACCGCAGCGTCATCGAGCAGGCCGGATTGCGCGTTCAGCGCAGATCCGCGGCCTACGCGCCTCTGTGGCTCGCGCCGCCCGAGGCGGAATCGGCGGACGATGGCCCGCAGCTCCGCCAGGGCCGCGCCTGCTATGTGTGCAAGCGGCCGTTCGTGACGGTGCATCGCTATTACGACTCGATGTGCGGCGAATGCGGCGATTTCAACTACGCCAAGCGCGAGCAGACGGCCGACCTGAGCGGACGCTTCGCGCTGGTCACGGGCGCTCGCGTGAAGATCGGATTCCAGGCATCTCTCAAGCTCCTGCGGGCGGGCGCGCACGTGGTGGCGACCACGCGCTTCCCGGTCGATGCGGTGCAACGGTATGCGAAGGAACCCGACTATCCGGCGTTCCGCGCCCGCTTGCAGATTCACGGCCTCGATCAACGGCACGCGCCGAGCGTCGAGCTCTTCGCACGGTTTCTGACGGAACGCCTGCCGCGGCTCGACTACATCCTCAACAATGCGTGCCAGACGGTCCGCCGGCCCGCCGGGTTCTTCCAGCACCTGCTCGCCCAGGAAGCGGAGCCCCTGGCCGCACTCCCCCTCGATTGGCGGACGCCGATCGCACTTCACGACGAGTTGCGGCGCACGCTGGAAGGGGCGCGCCGGATGGACGCACCGCCCGGGCCGGCTGAAGGCTTGCCGGCCGCCGCGCCGGAGCGCTCGAACACGGAGGGCCTGCTGCACAGCGCCGCGCTGTCGCAGCGGCGCTACCTCGATGAGGATTTCCGGGAAGGCGAGGCGCTGTTCCCGAAAGACCGCTACGACGAGGATCTGCAGCAGGTGGACCTGCGCGCGATCAACAGCTGGCGGCTGCGGTTGCACGAGGTGCAGACGCCGGAGCTGCTCGAAGTGCACCTCGTCAATGCCATCGCACCGTACATCCTGAATGCGCGGCTCAAGCCGCTGATGGTGCGGACGGCGGCACACGACAAGCACATCGTCAATGTGAGCGCCATGGAAGGTCAGTTCTACCGCACCACCAAGACCGACAAGCATCCGCACACCAACATGGCCAAAGCAGCGCTCAACATGATGACGCGCACCAGTGCGCCCGACTTCGTCAAGGACGGCATTCACATGAACGCGGTCGACACCGGCTGGGTGACCGACGAGGATCCGGCAATCCACGCGGCCCGCAAGGCCGAGCTCGGCTTCGCGCCGCCGCTCGACATCATCGACGGCGCGGCTCGCATCGTCGACCCGATTTTCGCCGGACAGCTGACGGGCGCACCGGTCTGGGGGCAGTTCCTGAAGGACTACCGGCCCGCGCCCTGGTGAGCGCAACGCATCGGCCTGTGACCGAACGCACAGCTCGAGCACGAGCCGGGCCGCCGCGCCGACCACGCCGCGACGCCCTGCCATGGTCCGCGCTACACTGCAGCCTTCAGCCTTCGGCCAATTCCCAGCATGAAAAAAGAGACAATCGCGATTCACGGCGGATTCGACTCGGATCCGGCCACCAAAGCGGTGGCGGTTCCCATCTACCAGACCGCCGCCTATACCTTCGACAGCGCGGAACACGGCGCCGCCCTGTTCAATCTCGAGGTCGAGGGATTCCGGTACACGCGCATCAGCAATCCGACCACCGCCATCCTCGAGGATCGGGTGGCCCAGCTCGAGGGCGGCGTGGGCGCCTTGAGCGTGAGCTCGGGCCAGACCGCGCTCTACTACGCCACCGCCAACGTCACCGAGATGGGACGCAACATCGTCTCGGTGCCGCAGCTCTACGGCACGACCTACACGCTGTTCGCCCATATTCTGCCCCGGCAGGGCGTGCAAGTTCGGTTCGCGAAATCCGACCGCGCCGCCGATATCGAAGCGCTGATCGACGAGAACACCCGTGCGGTATTCTGCGAGACGGTCGGAAATCCCGCCGGCAACGTCTGCGATTTGGAGGCGCTCGCGACGGTCGCGCATCGTCACGGGGTGCCGCTCATCGTCGACAACACGGTGGCGACGCCGATGCTGGTGCGCCCGGTGGACCACGGCGCGGACGTCGTGGTCCATTCGCTCACCAAGTTCATGGGGGGCCACGGCACCACGCTCGGCGGCGCGGTGGTCGATTGCGGCAGCTTCCCCTGGCTCAAGCACGCCTCCTCGTTTCCCATGTTCACTCAGCCCGATGAGTCCTACCACGGACTCATCTACACGGAACACTATGGCGCCGCCGCCTTCATCGGCCGATGCCGCAGCGTCTACCAACGCACGCTGGGCGCGGTGCTTTCGCCGATGAACGCGTTTTTGCTGTTGCAGGGAATCGAGACGGTCGCGTTGCGCATCGACCGGCACGTCGAGAACGGCCGCCGGGTCGCCGAATTCCTGCGCGGCGATCCGCGGGTGGAATCCGTGAATTACGCCGGGTTCCCGGACAGCCCGTATCACGACCTGGTCGGCAGATACCTGGGGGGACGGGCCTGTTCGCTGCTGACGTTCGACGTGCGCGGCGGCTTGCCGGCCGGAATCCGCTTCTACGACGCGCTCAAGCTCTTCAAGCGGCTGGTCAATCTCGGCGATGCGAAATCGCTCGCCTGTCACCCCGCCTCGACCACGCATCGACAGATGACGGCCGCCGAACAACTGGCCGCGGGCGTCGGGCCCGGCAGCATCCGCCTGAGCGTCGGCATCGAGCACATCGACGACATCTTGGCGGATCTCGACCAGGCGCTTGCCGCCGCCGCCTCCCCGTAGGACACGGCGGCATTCCCGTGCAACAGCAGACCCTGCCCGAGGCCATCTCCGCGCTGTTTCCGTCTGCCGTGGACCGCGGCCGCGTCGATGCATGGTTGACCGAGCAATTGCAGCAGGCGCTGCGACGAGTGCAGGCAGGCCCGGTGATGCCCACCGTCGACATCGCGCGCTTTCGCGCCGAACTCGAGGCCATGGATTTCGATGGCCCGCGTCCGCTCGAGGACATTCTGCGCTGGAGCATCGAGCGCATGGAGCACGGCATCGTACAGATGTCCAACCCGCGCTACTTCGGTCTATTCAACCCAGGGCCGAATTTCCCCGCACAGTGCGCGGATCGAATCGCCGGCGCCTTCAATCCGCAGCTCGCCAGCTCAGCCTCCTCGCCCGTGCCGGTGGCGCTCGAGAGTTTCACGATCCGCGCGGTGGCGCGCCGCGCCGGTATGGGCGAGAACGCCACCGGGCATTTCGCCACGGGCGGATCCGAAGCCAACTACACCTCGCTCATCTGCGCGCTGACTGCGGCGCACCCCGGCTTCGGCCGCGACGGTGCGCGCGCCTTCCCGGGGCCCCCGCGCTTTTATACCTCCCGCGAATGCCACATCGCGTGGCTCAAGGTCGCCCATCAGGCGGGCGTGGGGCGCAGCGCCTTGCGGCTGATCGACACGGACGGCGGCGGCAGAATGGATGCTGCGGCACTCGCGCGCGCCATTGCCGAAGATCGCGCGGCGGGAGCCGTGCCGGTGATGATCGTTGCCACCGCCGGCACCACCGGCGGCGGCATGATCGATCCCCTGCACGCCTGCGCCGACATCGCGGCGCGCGAGAAGCTGTGGTATCACGTCGATGCCGCCTGGGGCGGCTCCGCGCTTGCGTCCGACCGCCTGCGCAAGGTGCTGTCGGGCATCGAGCGCGCCGACTCCACCACCATCGATGCGCACAAGTGGCTGGCGACCACCATGGGGTGCGCTCTGTTCATCACGACGCGCGGTGCGCTCTTATCCGAAGCCTTTCATGCGTCCACGAGCTTCATGCCCTCGAGCATCGCGAACGTCGATCCGTATCTCAACAGCGTGCAGTGGTCGCGCCGCTTCATGGGCCTGCGGCTATTTCTCTCCCTGGCCGCGGCGGGATGGTCCGGGCTCGGGGCGCACGTCGAACGTGCCGTCGCGGTGATCGGATGCATCCGGGAAAAACTGCTCGCGCTCGGCTGGACGGTGGCCAACGACTCCGAGCTCGCCGTGCTCGATGTGCTCCCGCCCGAAAGTCGCGACGTGCGCGCGCTCGTGCGGCAAGTGGTGTCCTCGGGGCGTGCCTGGGTCGCGCCGACGACCTTCGAGGGCCGCGATGTCGTGCGCATCTGCGCGACCAATGGCGAGACGTCGGAGGCGGACGTGGACGAGCTGGTCGCCGCCCTCAGTGCCGCCGCATGCTGAGCATCTTATCGACCAACGCTCGGATCGAATTCACGGATTGAAAATTTTCCGGCGTGATATCGGACTGCGGAATGGCGATATCGAATTCGAGCTCGACCGCCAGCATCAAATTGACCATTTTCAGCGAGCTGATGCCCAAGTCGCTCAGCTGGGTCCCCACGGGAAACGGCGTCGGAAACACCGCGGTAGAACCGGATACCTGCTTGACCAGCGCTATCAGCCGGTCGCACACTTCGTTTGTCCGCGTATCCACTTAATCAGTCTCCTGGGGCAAGACCGCGGATCATACCGTGTAGCACAACCAGCGTCGAAGCTTGACATATCGCTGTTATTTCAGGGCACTATGTCACCGAGTTGGAATTTTGTGGTCCATTGATCTGTCGGCGCCGGCGGATCTCTCTGCATAATGCGCCGATCTGCATTGCCCGAGCCACACGACAAAACGAGAACCTATGGAAGCCCAACGATTGTCGACCCCCGGTGCTCAAGTTCTGACCACCGTCACCGGCGCCCACACGGCGCGGGCCCGCGTCGCGGCCGAGGCGGCGGCGCAGCATGCGCCGTCCGTCGATGCCGCTGCCCGCTTCCCGGCGGAGGCCTTCGCTGAAATCCGTAATCAACGGCTCCTGGGCCTGATGGTGCCCGCCTCCTTGGGCGGGGAAGGCGCCACGATCGCCGAGATCGCCGATGTCTGCTTCATTTTGGGGCAGGCCTGCTCATCGACGGCGCTGATCTTCGCAATGCACCAAATCAAGATCGCATGCCTCCTTCGACACTCCAAGGGCAGTGTCGCGCTGGAGCGGATTTTGCGGCAGATCGCGACCGAGCAATTGCTGATGGCCTCCTCGACCACCGAAGGCCAGGCAGGCGGGAACGTCCGATCGAGCGATGCCGCGATCGAACACGTGGGCGAGGATGTGACGCTCGAGCGCAAGGCGACCGTCATTTCCTATGCCGCCGAGGCCGACGGCATCGTCACGACGGCGCGCCGCGCCGCGGATGCGGCCGGTTCCGATCAAGTGCTGTTGGTGCTGCTCAAGAAAGACTACACCCTCGATCGGCTGCAATCCTGGGACACTCTCGGCATGCGCGGCACGCACAGCGAGGGCTTCGCGCTGCGGGCAAAAGCTCCCGCCCAGCAGGTGCTGCCGGAACCCTATGAAAAGATCCATGCGCAGACGATGGTGCCGCATGCCCACATCTTGTGGGGGTCCGTCTGGGCAGGCATCGCCGCGGCCGCCACCATCAAGGCGCAGGCTTTCATGCGCAACGCCTTGCGCAGCTCGGGCGGCCAGATGCCGCCGGGCGCCGCCCATTTCACCAAGGCCGCATCGTCGCTGCGCACCTTGCGCAGCGTGTTGAACTCGGCGATGCGCAGCTATCAAGCAATCATGTCCGACGAAAAGGCCGTTGCCGCACTCGAATTTCAATCGATGATCACGCTCACCAAGGTGCAGGCTTCGGAGCTTGCGGTCGAGACGGTGCTCTCGGCGCTGCGTGCCTGCGGACTCTCCGGCTTCCGCAACGATAGCGAGTTCAGTATCGGTCGGCACCTGCGCGATGTGTTGTCGGCGCCGCTCATGATCAATAACGACCGTATTCTCGCCAATCTCGCGATGACGTCGGTGATGACATCGCTGCCCACGTCGGTCAGTGGCTGATCCAACAGAGGTCCGAAATCCCGTGAATGCTCCGACTGCCGCTTCCGCGGCCGATCCGGCCGATCCGGCCGATGCTCTCGCGCACCTTGCGCCGGCCTTGTTCATGCCGATGGCCGTCGACGGCGTGTACGCGCGCACCGCGCTTTACGTCAACGTCACGGAGCGCCTCGAGCACTACATCACCGGGCTGCGCGAGCCCGGGGTCGAGGTGATGCGCTTCCCGCCGGTCATGAGCCGCAAGCAACTGGAAAAGTCGGGGTATCTCAAGAGTTTTCCGAACCTTCTCGGGTGCGTGTGCGCATTGCACGGCAGTGAGCCCGCGATCCGCGCCGCGGCCGACCGGCACGAAACGGGCGGCGATTGGACCGAGGCGCTTTCCGCCTCGGACTTGGTGCTCTCGCCCGCGGCCTGCTACCCCGTGTATCCCATCGCGGCGGCGCGCGGTCCGCTGCCGGCGGGCGGATTGCAGTTCGACATCGAGGCCGACGTATTCCGCCACGAGCCCTCGAAGAGCCTGGACCGGCTGCAATCGTTCCGAATGCGCGAATTCGTGCGCATCGGCTCGCCGCAGGAGATCGTCGAATACCGCGAGCGCTGGCTGGCGCGCGCACCGCGCATCGCCGCCGAGCTCTCGCTGCCGCATACGCTCGAGGTCGCGAACGATCCCTTCTTCGGCCGAGTCGGCCAGGTGATGGCGGTCAGTCAACGCCAACAGGCGCTCAAGTTCGAGATGCTGATTCCGTACCACGCGCACGCAACGCCGACCGCGTGCATGAGTTTCAATTACCACCGCGAGCACTTCGGCAACGTGTGGAATATGAATGATGTGCGCGGGGATCCCGCGCACACCAGCTGCGTGGCGTTCGGCATCGATCGATTGGTGGTCGCGCTCTTCGCCAATCATGGAGTCGACCTCGAGCGGTGGCCGGCAGTGACTCGGCGGGCGTTGGCGCTCTAAGCCGCCGACGGGGCCCGACCCTCTTGCCGCTCGATCCACGCGTCAAGCGATTCCTGGACGTGTTGGCGGCCGGAAACCCGCCGAACGCACGCACCGTCGGCGTCGCTCAGCGCCGCGCACAGCTCGCCGAGCTCATGAAGCTTGGTGGACCGGCCGCGAGCATCGGCGCAAGCGTCGATCGCACGCTCCCGGGGCCTTCAGGCCCGCTCGCCGTGCGCATTCTGACCCCCGCGGGCGCCGCGGCGCAGAGCTCGCGAGAGCCCGGTCCGGGCGTCATCTATTTTCACGGCGGCGGGCTCGTCGCGGGCTCGATCGACACGCACGACTCGATCGCCCGCGCCTTGTGCCACTGGAGTGAGTGCCGCGTCATCGCGGTGGACTATCGGCTGGCGCCCGAACACCCCTTCCCCGCCGGTCTCGACGACGCAATTGCGGCCATCACCTACATCGGCTCGCACGCCGCGGACTTCGGCGTCGATGCCGCGAGGCTCTGCGTGTGCGGGGACTCGGCGGGCGGCACGCTGGCCGCGGCCGCCTGCCACGCGCTCGCGCGAACGGCTGCGCCGCGTCCGGCGCTCCAGCTCCTGATCTGCCCCATACTGGACTACGGCCGCCGCTCAGGCTCGCGCGCCGAGTTCGCCTCGGGATACTTGGTCGATCAGGACACCCTCGACCACGACCTCGAGCACTGCTCACCGGCCGGAGCCGATCCCCAAGACCCACGCATCTCTCCGCTGCTCGCCGCCGACCTGTCGGGAGTGCCGCCCACGCTCGTGCACACGGCCGAGTTCGATCCGTTGCGCGACGAGGGAAAGGATTATTTCGCACGACTGACCCACACCGGATCGGCGCTGGCCTATACTTGCCACCCGGGTATGATCCATCTGTTTTATGGGCTGAGTGCGGTCATCCCCTACGCCCGCACGGTATTCGAGAAGATAGGTGCGGAGATTCGAGCGGCTCTGATTGACCCGGGAGCAGTTGAGTGACGGAACGCGCCGCAACAGAGCGCATGGTGCGCGATTTACATACGGCCCGCATTGGCGGAGATCTCGCGGCAATGTGCCGCCTATTCGCGGAGCGCGGCAGATTCGAAATCGCCGGCGCCAGCGCCGACAAGCCGATCGCGATTCGGGCCGAGAGCTTGGCGGACTTTCGTCCCTGGCTTGCGATGATGACCAAGGTATTTCGCCTGTCCGATTATCAGCTGATTTCGCTGGTGATCGAGGGGCCGAAGGTCTCCGCCCACTGGCGCGTCAATATTTTCTCCAAGGTGACCGGCGTCACCGTGCCCACCGAGCTCGTCGATCTTCTCGAGGTGCGCGACGACCGCATCCAGACCTACAGCGAGTTTTTCGTTCCTCGCTAACGACGGGCGCCCGTCAAAGGCCGAGCGACATCTGCCCCCCGGCGGGAACCGGGGCCCGGAATTTCGAGCAATCGAGCTCATAGCGGCCCTCCGAGGAGTGCAGGCCGAGCTTGCGCACGGCAAGATCGAAGCGCGCGCGCAGCAGCTCCGCATAGGCGCCGGTTCCGCGCATGCGCACGCCGAACTCCGAATCGTAGTCCTTCCCGCCGCGCGCTTGATTGATCAACGACATGACATGTGCCGCGCGATCCGGGTAGTGATCGGCGAGCCACTCGCGAAAGATGATCTTGAGTTCGTGCGGCAGCCGCAGCAGCACATACCCGGCAGAGATCGCTCCCGCATCGGCGGACGCCGCGAGGATATCCTCCATTTCGTGATCCGTGATCGCCGGAATCACCGGTGCGACCAGCACCCCCACGTGCACGCCGGCTTGGGACAGCTGCTGCACGACTCGCAGCCGCGCGAGCGGTGACGCGGTGCGCGGCTCGAGCGTGCGCTTGATCTCGTCGGTCAGCGAGGTGATGCTGACCATCACCGACACCAAGCGATCCTTGGCCAGATCCTCGAGCAGGTCCAGATCCCTCAACACCAGCGCGCTCTTCGTGACGATGGTCACGGGGTGGCGGCAGCGTGCGAGCACGGCGAGAATGCCGCGCGTCACCTCGAGTTTCTTCTCGAGCGGCTGGTAGCCGTCGGTGTTGATGCCGAGCGCGATCGGCTTGCAAACGTACCTGGGCTTGGAGAGTTCCGCCTCGAGAATCTTGACCGCGTCCGCCTTATAAAAGAGCTTCGTCTCGAAATCGAGTCCCGGCGACAGCCCGAGAAACGCGTGGCTCGGACGCGCGAAGCAATAGATGCAGCCGTGGCTGCAGCCGCGGTACGGATTGATCGACTGATCGAATCCCACGTCCGGCGAATCGTTGCTGGTGATGATGCCGCGGGCGCGGTCCGGCAGCACGGTCTCGGCGACACTCTCCGGCGTCTCCTCTTGATACCAGCCGTCCTGCGTCTTTTCGACGGACAGCGCGTCGAATCGCCCGGTGGGATTGGATGCGGCGCCCCGGCCCTTGAACGGCTGATGACCGATGAAATTGCGAGCCATGCAGAGACTCTATCGCGCCCGCAGGCCGGCCGTAAATCCAGTATCCCGGGGTCCGAAGTACTGTATATCGAGCGTGCACTGTAGGACAGGGGACGACACCCCCACGCGACCTCGGCCCCTGTAAAAGCCGGGCCCGTGCGCCCCAAAATTCACACCTAGATATGACATCGATTCAACGAACAGGAGTCGCCCAATGAAGGTGCTATTGAGCGCAGTATTCGCCGCCGGGCTATTGGCCGGCTGCATCAGCAGCAGCAGTCCGCCGCCACCCCCCGCCAAGACCACCGTCGTCGTCCCGCAGGGCAGCGGCGCCACCGTGGTCTGCAATAACGGCAACCCGCCCCCCTGCGATTGAGGAGGACCGAAACGAGCTGTCTTGGCGCTCGAGCGCCCGGGCGGCGGTCGCCCGCCGAAGTTTCAGCGCTTGACGCCATAGCTGCCCCGCGACCAGGGTGAGGCGGCTGCGAATCGGAAAGCCTCCCGCCCGCATCGCCTCGGCTGCCCACGTGATGCAGGTGTGCAGTGCCGAGTAGCGCGGCACGGCAGCAAAGTAAGCGCTCGCATCGTAGGGCCCTGCCGCGTAGGGCGCCATCGTGGCGCCGGGCGCGCTTCGGGCGAGCGAACTCCACAGGAACGCTTGGAGCGCGCGCGAGTGTTCCGCGCTCAGCGGCAACTCGATCACCTCCGCGGCGCCGAAGGCCTCTTGCGGGGAGTCCGAGAGCGCGGTGACCAGGATCAGCCCCGCCCCAGGCCACAGCGCTCCGAGCAGCTCCGGCGCGCCGGGGTGCTTCGCCAACAGGTAGTGTCGGTCGCCGAAGCCGAACAAAGCGTACCGGGAGCCGGGAAGCCCCCGCAGCACCTCGGCGAGCGGCGCGCGCAGGCCCGCGGTGTCGAAGCCCACATCGATGTGCCAGCGTCTTCGGACCAGATAGAGCGTGGTCGGTGCGAAATCGGCGGCCGGCGGGAAATCGGCATCCGCCGCGGCAGCCTGAGACGAATCCGAGCCGGCGGCTCCGGTCGACGCGCATGCCGCGATCCACCAGGCGCCGAGCAGAATCGCCGCTGCGCCCCTCAGCAAGGTGCGCCGTCCGCCGCCGGCGTTCGCGCGGGTTTCTGCATGCAGCGGCATCCTGCCTATGGAAAGCAGCTGCCGCAAGCCGTAGATTAGCCCATCGGCCGGCCGCTTCCGCGGCGCCAACCTCTGGGAGTCACTTCCATGGTGCCCAAATCTTCCGCTTCTGCACTTTGCGCGGCAATGCTCCTATGCGGCAGCGCCTTCGCCGCCGACGCGCTCCCCCCGAAAGCGGAGTTCGGCGGCCAATGCGCCGAGGCTCTATCGGAAGGTCAGCACGTCATGACCAATTGTTCCATCACCTGGACCGACAAAGACGGCAAGACCTTCTGCTTCAGCAATGCCGAGGCCAAGAAGTCGTTTCTCGCGGACCCCGCCGAGAAACTCGCGCGCGCGCGCGAGTTCATGGCGGCCGGCAACGTGGAGGCGACGGAGACGGCCATGCAGAACTTCACCGCGAGCGATGCGGAGGCGGTCGTGCAGCAGTCGATCGATGCCGAGCTCAAGGCGAACGGCGGCACCTTCCCATTGAACGATTCGCTCAACGGAGATCAGCTGAAGCTCGCCCTCGACGGCATCGATTTCACCCGCACCATCGACGGTTACGGATTTTTCCCGGACGTGAAGTTTCACGACGCCGGCGACGCCAAGAAGAAATACTTGATCGATTTCTGGGTGGTGCCCGTGGGAGGCCGACTGCAGATCCAGGAGACGCGCATCTACAAGGCGCCCCTCAAGGTCGACTCCGAGTGGACCCTCATGGCGCGTCAGCCCATCCCCTGGTGGTGGATTCCGGCCTCCGAGCATCCCGGACATTTGGCTACGAAGCGCGGCTGGGAAGTCATGTCGGCGGTCGAGAGAAACGCGATGCTGCAGGCCGCGAAGAACAACGGCGTGTTCAAGATCAAGGACGACAAGACCGGCAAGGAGCTGACCCTCGAGTTCGTCGACACCCATCAGCCGGTGCGGCAACTCGACGAGGACGGACATTATTTCGCCTGCACGGATTTTCGCGCCGTCGGCACCAAGGATCAAATCTACGACATCGATTTCTGGGTCAGCGACAAGGACGGCGTGATGTCGGTGGATCAGGCCAAGGTCCACAAAGTGCCGGAGCTCAAGGACGGTCAGTGGGTGCAGGTGCCGCGCTACGAATGGAAGGATCTCGGCAGCTCGCACGTCGTGCCCTGACGCATCGTCCGCGGTGGATTACTTGGCGTACGGGAATTCGGCCGTCGAACGCGGCTTGGCGATGTGAAAGCCCTGCGCAAAACCGATCCCTAGACGGCCGAGCTCGGCCAGCACCTCGGCCGACTCGACGCGCTCGGCGATGGTTTGGATCCCCATCGCCTTGCCGACCTGGCTGATTGCCTCGACCATGCTGCGGTCCACCGGATCTCGGGTCACGTTCTCGATGAACTGTCCGTCGATCTTGAGGTAATCGACCGGGAGGTTCTTCAGGTACATGAACGAGGACAGGCCGCTGCCGAAATCGTCGAGCGCGAAATGGCAGCCGCGGCCCTTCAGTTCGCGCATGAAATACACGACGTTGCCGAGGTTCGCGATGGCCGCCGTCTCGGTGATCTCGAAGCACATCGCGCCGGGCACGAGTTCCCGGGCCGAGAGCTCGGCGATGAGATATTCGAGGAAGCGCTCGTCGTTGAGCGAGGTGCCGGAGAGATTGACCGCGATGGTGTAAGGGGCGACGCCCGATGCGATCCGGTGCACCAGGTGCTCGAGGGCTTGGCGCACCACCCAGCGGTCGATCGACGGCATGACGTTGTAGCGCTCGGCCGCAGGTATGAACTCGGCCGGCGCCACCACGGCCCCGGATTCGTCGCGCAGGCGCAGCATCAGCTCGAAGTGTTCGCGCCCCGCGGCATTGCCGCCGATCGGCACGATCGGCTGGTAGAAAAGCTCGAATCGGCCCTCATCGCCGGCGCGGGTCAGCTTCGACACCCAATGCATCTCCCGATGCCGCTCGAGCATGTTGTCGGGCTTGTAGAGCTGCACACGGTTGCGCCCGAGATCCTTCGCGGAGTAGCAGGCGACATCGGCCGCACTCATCACGTTCGCGACGGTGGGCGTATCGGGGGTGATCTCCACGATGCCGATGCTCACGCCGACGGCGAGCACGCCGTCCTGCCAGATGAATCGATAATCGCGAATTGCCTGGCGCAGTTGCTCGGCCACTCGCAGCGCCTGATCGAGCGAGCAGCTCGCGAGCAGGATGCCGAACTCATCGCCGCCCAAGCGGGCGAGCGTGTCGCCGGTGCGCACCCGGGACTGAAGCAGGCCGGTAATCTGCCGCAGCAGCTGATCGCCCGCCGGATGACCGCAAGTGTCGTTGATCAGCTTGAACTGATCCAGATCCAGGTAGAGCAGCGCCTGACGTGCTCCGGATTCATGGCGCGCTTTCTCCACCGCCGCGGTGAGCCGATTCTCGAATTCGCGCCGGTTGATGAGGCCGGTGAGCGCATCGTGGCTTGCTTGGTAATGCAGCGCGCGATGCAGCCGCCGTTCCTTGCTCACGTCGTGGAATACCATCACCGCGCCGATCAGATTCCCCGCGCGGTCGCGGATCGGAGCCGCCGAGTCCTGGATGGCGATCTCCTGGCCGCGCCGGGCGATGAGCACGGTGTGCTGCGTCAGCCCGAGGACTTGGCCCTCGCGCAGACACCGCATGACAGGACTCTCGCCCGCCTCGCTGGTGCTCTCATCGACGACGGTCAGCACATCGCCGATCAAGCGTCCCTGCGCCTCGCGGCTCTCCCAACCGGTGAGGCTTTCCGCGACCGGATTCATATAATCGATGCGCCCTTCGGAGTCCGTCGTGATCACGGCATCGCCGATCGATTGCAGCGTCACCTGCGCGCGTTCCTTGGCCTGGAACACGGCGGTCTCCGCCTGCTTGCGCTCGGTGATGTCCGAAATCGTGCCCTCGTAGGCGCTGATCCGGCCGTGCTTGTCGCGCACCACCCGCCCGTTGTCCACCACGACGACCATGCTGCCGTCCTTGCGCCGCAGCACATACTCGTGATTGCGCACCTCGCCGTCGCTCTCCATGCGCCGGAGGTACGCTTCACGATCGCTCGGATACCAGTAAAGCGAGGCGGCGGGGACCTGGTAGATCTCTTCGGCCGAGGAGAAGCCGAGCATTTGAACGAATGCAGGATTCGCAACCAACAGCCTGCCGTCCCGCGTGGTCCGGTAGACCCCTTCCATCACGCCCTCGAACAAGCCGCGGAACTTCGCCTCGCTCTCGCGCAACGCGTCCTCCGCGCCGCGCCGCTCGATGGCGATGCCCGCGATCTGCGTCATGCGCGACATGAGCTCGTGATCGCGGGCCGCCGGCACTCCCGGCTGGCGTTGATAGACGGCGAAGGTGCCGAGCATCTGGCCGTCGGAAGCCAGAATCGGCGCAGACCATGCGGCGCGCAGCCCAGCCTGCGCGGCGGCCTCGCGGCGATGCTCCCAAAGAGCATCGGTCTCGATATCGGCGACCGTCACCTGCCGCGAGAGATAGACCGCGGCGGCACAGGAGCCGAAGCGGATGCCGATGGGCGTCCGATCCATGGCGGCGACGAACTCGCGCGGCAGGCTCGGCGCCACGCCGAAGGAAAGCACCTGCCGCTCCCGATCGAACATGCTGATCGCGCAGCGCCCGCCGGCGACCACCCGCTCGATCACTTCCCCGATGGCCTCGAGCACCATCAGCAGCGGCGCGTTTGCCGCGATCTTCTCGAACACGCGCCGTTCGCCCGCTGCGATCGCCTCGGCACGCTTGCGCTCGGTGATGTCCGTGATGCTCGCGCGGATCAAGCGGCGATGGGAGCTCGGCAGGCGCACGAAGCGGACTTCGCAGGGCATGGTCTGGCCGAGCGAATCGCAGTGGATCCACTCGAAGACCGGAGTTTCGCCGGCCAGCGCACCCTCGATGTGGGCGCGCGCGACCCCGAACGAGGCGGTGCCGTCCGGTTGGCGCAGCGGCGTGAACTTGTCGGGTCCGTTCGCGAGCAGTGTGGCACGGTCGGTCTTGAAGAAACGGCAGGCGTTGTCGTTCACGTCGACGAACCGGCCGCCGTCGACGTCGAACACGAGAATGGCCTCCGGAGCGTTCTCGACCAGGGTGCGATAGCGCGCTTCGCTCTCACGCATCGATCGCTCCGCAAGATGGCGTTCCGTGATGTCGCGGATGCATACGATGTAGCCGTCGCGGCGGTTGAGGTTTGCCTTGCTCACGGCGACTTCCAGCGCCACGCGGACACCCGACTTGGTCCTGCCCCAGGTCTGATGTGCGGCGAGGTCCGCGTGCGTGTCGTCGATCTTGGTTGCGCAGCGATCGAGAAAATCGAGGGGTCCGGCCGAGCCCATCTCGGGCAGGAGATAGTCGAGCCCTCGGCCCAGAATTTCGCACTGCGCGTAGCCGAAGATGCGCTCGCCGGTGGGGTTGAAGGTCTCGATGTGGCCGGCATCGTCGACCGTGACGATGGCGTCCTTGACGTTGTCGAGAATGGCCTGCAGGTGCGTCGCGCTTTGCTCGCGGATCTCGCGCGTGAGCGCCTGGGCCTCGTCCGACATGAGCTGCATGGAACGCACGATGCCGCGCCGCTCCGAATCCATCCGGTCGTACTGCGCGCTCACCGCCGCGAACAGCGCGTTCATGTCGAGGTCGCCTCGCCCTCCCGCCTCGGCCAACTGGCGCTCGAGCAGCCGGTTCAAGCTCTCCGGAGCAGGCGATGGCAGATAGGCGGCCGCGTTATCGCGTGACAAGTGGTAGGGTCTCCCAATTCGGCTGAATGTTAGGGAGATCCCGCAACGGCGGTGTGACGGGCGTCTCGTTTCGCCCAATAATCGGTTAAGTGATCAGGCGCCTTGATCGACCGCTTCGCGCCCGGAGCGCTTGCGGTCGACTTCTTTGAGATTGCGCTTGCGCAAACGGACGGAGGTCGGGGTGATCTCGATCAGTTCGTCGTCGTCGATGAACTCCATGGCCTGCTCGAGCGTGAAGCGGATCGGCGGCGTCAGCACCACGTTCTCATCCTTGCCGGCGGCGCGCATGTTGGTGAGCTTCTTGCCCTTCAGCGGGTTGACGACCAAGTCGTTGTCCCGATTGTTGAGACCGATGATCATACCCTCGTAGACTTCCTCGCCCGGCCCGATACAAAGCCGCCCGCGCTCCTGCAGGCTGAACAGCGAATACGCGAGCGCCACCCCCTGGCCGTTGGCGATCAACACGCCATTGGGCCGCTGACCGAGATCGCGCTGCACGACCGGCCCGTAGTGGTCGAACACATGATGCAGGAGCCCCGTGCCGCGGGTCATGGTGCGGAATTCGGTCTGAAACCCGATCAACCCGCGTGAGGGGATCATGTAGTCGAGGCGCACCCGTCCGCGTCCATCGGCCTGCATGTCCTTGAGCTCCGCGCCGCGGCTGCCGAGGGCCGACATGATGTCGCCCTGCGCATCGCTGTCGGCATCGACCGTCACCTGTTCGTAGGGTTCGTGCGCCGCTCCGTCGATCTGCTTGATCACCACCCGCGGCCGGGAGACCGCGAGCTCGTAACCCTCGCGGCGCATATTCTCGAGCAAAACGCCGAGATGCAGCTCGCCGCGGCCGAACACCACGAACTTGTCGGGATCGGCGGTGGGCTCGACGCGCAGCGCCACGTTGTGAATGGACTCGCGCTCGAGGCGCTCGCGGATCTGGCGGCTGGTCACGAATTTGCCTTCGCGCCCCAAGAACGGCGAGGTGTTCACCTCGAAGGTCATGCTGATGGTCGGCTCATCGACCGTGAGGCTCGGCAAAGGCTCGACATTCGCCGGATCGCACAGCGTGTCCGACACCTTGGGCTCGGCAATGCCGGCAAACGCGACGATATCGCCTGCGCTCGCGCTCTCGACTTCGACCCGGGTCAGACCGTGGAAGCCCAGGATCTGGGAAATTCGCTCGGAGCGTTGCCGGCCCGCGCGATCGACCACCGTCACCGCCATGCCGCGGCGCAGGGTGCCGCGCTTGATGCGGCCGATGCCGATGGCGCCCACGTAGCTCGAGTAGTCGAGGAGCGTCACCTGCAGTTGCAACGGACCGTCCACGTCGACATCGGGCGGCGGGCAATGCTCGACGATGGTCTTGAACAGGGGCTGCATGTCCCCGTCCCGGACCGTCGAGTCGAGACCCGCGAAACCGCGCAGCGCCGAGGCGTAGATCACGGGAAAGTCCAATTGCTCGTCGGTGGCGCCGAGCCGGTCGAACAAATCGAAGGTCTGGTCGAGGACCCACCCGGGCCGCGCCTCGTCGCGGTCGATCTTGTTGATCACGACGATGGGCCGAAGTCCGTGCTTGAAGGCCTTTTGGGTGACGAAGCGGGTCTGCGGCATGGGTCCGTCGACGGCATCCACCAAGAGGAGCACGCAATCGACCATCGCAAGCACCCGCTCGACCTCACCGCCGAAATCCGCGTGCCCCGGGGTGTCGACGATGTTGATTCGATAATCGCCCCAGGTGATCGCGGTGTTCTTGGCCAGGATGGTGATGCCGCGCTCACGCTCGAGCGCGTTCGAATCCATCACGCGTTCTTGCAGGTCCTTTCGGGCATCGAGCGTGCCGGACTGGCGCAGCAGCTGATCGACGAGCGTGGTTTTCCCATGATCGACGTGCGCGATGATGGCGATGTTTCGAAGTTGGAGCGACACGGCGGACCTTAAAGCGAGGGGACGAAACCGCCCATTGTACGACTAAATCCAGCCTCTTGCTGGAGCCTTTTACCGCGAGGATCTCAACCCGGGGGCGAGGAGGCGGAAGTCCGGGGCGGAATGGCGGAGGAAGACGGCGGCGGCGCGCCAGTTCCCGCCACGATCAGGGGCAGGGAAAACACCCGGGTATCCGCCACTTCGTCGTGCTTGAGATTCACGGTCAGCGTCAGCAGAAACACCCCTTCCGCGGTGGGGGTGAGGGTGATGCTGTGCTTATACACCTGACTCGGCTCGACCGCGGGGAATTCGAATTTGCTATCGCCCGCGGGCACTTGCAGCGCCTCCGGGGCGCTCACCTCGACGGTCGCCGGACCCGCCGCCTCTCCCGGCAGGAGGGCAATCGCGATCTCCAAAGGGGCGCCCTGCACGGGCCTGCTCAGCAGGTCGAATTTCAGCCCCACCGGCGTTTGCGACTTACCCTGCGTCGCCGCTTCAACCATCCCTGCGGTCAGCTCCTCCAAGCTGGGCCCGCGCTGCACCGCAACCACCGCCTTGCGCCGAACTGCGGGATTCGGGTTGTTGGCATCGCCCGATTCACGCTGGCAGCCGCTCATCAGGGCCAGCGCACACACGGTGAAGGTTATGACTTTCATGAATTTCCTATGATCCCCGAGACGATGATCCCCAAATACGACCGCGATCACAACTCGAGCGGCGGCTCGAGCACCGCGGCGAGCTGCTCCTCGAGCGCGCGATAATGCTCTTCCCAATAGCGAGAGCCGGCAAACCAGGGGAAAGCCTGCGGAAACGCAGGATCGTCCCAGCGTCGCGCCAGCCAAGCAGAATAGTGGATCATGCGCAGGGCACGCAGCGGCTCGATCAAGGCGAGCTCGCGCCGATTGAACGGCAGAAATTGCTCGTAGCCTCTCAATATGTCGGCGAGCTCCACGGCCATCTCCTCCCGGCTCCCCGCAATCAGCATCCATAGGTCCTGGATGGCGGGACCGGTCACACAATCGTCGAGATCGACGAAATGCGGGCCCGCGTCGGTCCAGAGGATATTGCCGCGGTGACAATCGCCGAGAATGCGGCCGGTCGCGGCGCCTCGCCAGCCGCGGGCTCGATCCTCGACCTCGTCGAGCAGCGCATCGGTGAGATCGGCATATTTGTCGGCGAGATAATCCGGCATCCATTCGCCCTCGAGCACGAAATTGCGGGCGTCCCGGCCGAGCGCCTGGATGCTGAGCCCGGGCCGCTCCCGAAACGGGGCCGCGCGGCCGACCGCGTGAATTCGCCCCAAAAACCGTCCGACCCACTCTCTCTCGTCCGTCGTTCCGAGCTCGGGCCAGCGGCCGCCGCGGCGGGGAAAGACGGCGTAGCGATAGCCGTGGTGAAAATGCAGGGTCTCACCGTCGCGGGACAGGGGCGCGACCACCGGAATTTCCTGGGTGCTGAGCTCGACGGCAAACCCATGCTCCTCGCGAATCGAGGCGTCGCTCCAGCGGCCCGGGCGGTAGAACTTCGCGACCACCGGCTCGGCATCCTCGACGCCGACCTGATAGACCCGATTCTCGTAGCTGTTGAGCGCGAGCACGCGCCCGTCGCACCGGAACCCGACCGCCTCGATCGCGTCCAAGACGGTCTCCGGAGACAGATCGGAATAGGGTGCATCGGCGGTCATGCGGGGATTCTACAGATATGACGCCGTCGCTCCTCGCCCGGGCCCTTACGCTAGAATGCCTGCCATGCGATTGCCCCGACCCAAGTCACTGAGCGGCCTGATGCTGATCGGCTTCACGATCGTCGCGGCGCCGCTCCTGTTCGCGATCGTCAATGCGGCCGTGCAGATGAATCGGATGTCGAACCGCAGCGAACAGCTGGTGGTGCGCGGCGTGCAAGGCACACGCAACAACCAGCGCATGTTCGTCGAGATCGCCTCTCTCGAACGCACCGCGCGGCTCTATCAGATCCTGCCGAACAACGACCTGCTGGAGGCTTATGCCCGCACTCACGTGCTGCTCGAGAGGACCCTCGACGAGCTGCTCACGCTGCCGCTCGACGCGCAGGCGCAAGCCGACGTGCACGAGCTCAAGACGAGCGACGAGCATGCCTGGGAGGAAGTGAAAACGGCGCCGCCGAGCTCACAGCGCATGACGGATCTCGTCAACTCCTACCCGCAGATGTCGGAGCTGGCGGCGAAAATCTCGAGCCGGGTCAACGGGCAGATCGACCACGATCTCTCCGCGCTGCAGAATTCCGCCGAGCTCGCGCAGCAAAATCTCTTCTGGCGAACCCTGCTCCTGGTACCGATGACCCTCGCCGTCGTCGGTGTGTTCACCTACCTCTTCGGCAGACCCATCCGGGCCATCGACCGGTCCATCAGCGAGCTCGGGCGCGGCACATTCTCGCGGCCCATCGTCATCCACGGGCCGGCCGACCTCGAGCGCCTCGCGGCGCAGCTGGAGTGGCTGCGGCTCCGGTTGCTCGAGTTGGCGCAGGAAAAGAATCGATTCTTGCGACATATGTCGCATGAACTGAAGACGCCGCTCGCGAATATTCGTGAGGGAACCGAATTATTGATGGACGGGGCAGTCGGTGAACTGCAAAGCGCGCAACGCGAGGTGGCGGGAATTTTGCGAGAGAACGGAATGAAGCTTCAACGCCTCATCGAGAACCTATTGTCATTCAGCGCCTGGCAGGCGAAGAGCGTCGGCCTGGAGGTGTCCGAGTTCAAGCTCCGGCCGCTGATCAAGTCGGTGCTGGAGAACCAACAGCTCACCTTGGTCGCCCAACGCGTGCGTCTCGACGTGCAGGTGGAGGATCTCACCCCGCTCGCCGACCGCGGCAAGATACGGCTCATCCTCGACAACCTGCTGTCGAATGCGATCAAGTTCACGCCGCGCGGCGGCACGATTTCGATCCACGCCCGGCGCGACCGCGAGCAGTTGGTGCTCGACGTGATGGATTCGGGCCCCGGCATACCGGTCGAGGAGCGCAATCGCATTTTCGAGGCGTTCTACCAGGGCAAGACACCCCAGGGCGGTCACGTCAAAGGGACCGGCATCGGTCTTTCCGTGGTAACCGAATTCGTCAATGCGCACGGCGGCAGTATCGAGATCCTCGAGGCTCCGGCCGGCGGGGCTCATTTCCGCGTCCGCGTCCCCCTGCGCCATGTGGCGCCCGCCCCCCGTGAAAAGGCTCATGCCGCTTAAGTTGCGAACCGGCGCCCTCCACCTGCTCGCCCTCTGCACCCTTTGCGGCTGTGCAGCAATGGGCTCGTTGAACAGCAAGACGGCGCCGCCGCCCGAGCCCGCGCAGCCGTCGGACGCCGCAGCGATCACGCCGCTGCTCGACCTGATGAGCGCCCTGCCGAAGGGCGATCCGGCGCAGCAGGCCGAACTGTTCCAATCCGCGAAGCAGGCCGCCTCGGTCACGCCGACCACCAGCAACCGGCTCAAGTACGCGCTCGCCTTGGCCATACCCGGTCACGGCGGGTCGGATCCCGTCGCTGCGCAGCGACAGTTGTCCGAATTGCTGGCCAGGCCTGAGACTCTGTTGCCAGATGAGCGGCTATTGGCCCTGGTGGAGCTTCAAGAGGTCGACCAGCGATTGGTCTTGCAGGCCGAGAATCAACGGCTGCGGGACGAAGCGCTTCACGATTCCAAGGACAAGCTGCAGGCGGCCAACCACCGGTTGCAGTCCGAATTGGACGACAATGCCCGTCTGCGCAAGGCGCTGGACGAGGCCCGCGCCAAGCTCGATGCGGTTACGCACATCGAGCGCTCCATCAATGATCGCGCGACGAGCGAGCCGCCTCACACGCCTTAATGAGCCGCGATGATGTCACCGGAGAGAAGCAAGTGAACGCCTATTCGATCGCCTCCACCACGCCATTATCGTTCGGCCTGCAGCAACCGCTCTCGCGCGACACCTCCGCGCAGAAGCGCAAGGCGCGGATCCTGGTGGTCGACGACGACCCGGGGCTGCTGCGCCTCCTGACCATTCGGCTGCGCGCCGAGAACTACGAGGTCGAGGCGGTGGAGAGCGCCGCGGCCGCCCTCGCCGCCTGCACCCGATTCCGGCCTGATCTCGTGATCACGGACCTGCGCATGGACCAGATGGACGGCATCGGCCTGCTCAAGGAACTGCAGAGCCGCTGGCCCGGACTCAAGGTCATCATCCTCACGGCGCACGGCACCATTCCGGACGCCGTGCATGCCACCCAGAGCGGTGCGTTCGGCTTTTTGACCAAGCCGGTCGACAAGCAGGACCTGCTCGACAACGTGCAGAAAGCCCTCAAGGTCTCCGGCTTTGCGCACGTCGCCGAGGACTGGCGCGCCAATATCATCACCCGCAATCAGCTCATGGAAGACAAGCTCGCTCAAGCCAACATGGTTGCCGGCACCGACGCGCGAGTGCTGATCACCGGCGAGAGCGGCACGGGCAAGGAGATTCTGGCCCGCGCCATTCATGAGGCGAGCCCGCGGCGGAACAAGCCGTTCGCCTGCATCAACTGCAGCGCCATGGCCGAGAGCCTGCTGGAGTCCGAGCTTTTCGGCCACGAGAAGGGCGCTATTCCCGGCGCGACCCGCGCGCAAAAGGGCGTTTTCGAGACTGCCGAGGGCGGAACGCTGCTGCTCGACGAAGTGGGCGACATGCCCATGCAGCTGCAGGTGAAGCTGCTGCGAGTTTTGCAGGAGAATCAGATTCGTCCCATCGGAGGCGCGGAGGCGGTCGCCGTCAACGTGCGCGTCATCTCCTCCACCCATCGCGATCTGCATCAGCTGATGGTGAGCGGCCAGTTCCGCGAGGATCTGTACTACCGGTTGAACGTGGTGCACATCGAAGTGCCGTCGCTCGGCCGGCGGCGCGAGGACATTCCGCTCCTGGTCGCCCATTTTCTCGAGCAGATCGCCAAAGAAACGGGCCAGAGAAAGATCTACGCCCCCGAGGCGGTGGAACTGCTCGCCACGTCCGAATGGCCGGGCAACGTACGTCAGCTCTACAACGTCGTCCGGCAGAACGTGGCGCTATCGCATGGCGCCATCATCACCGCCGAGCTCGTACAGCAATCGCTCGGCGGGAGCCCGACGCGTCTACCCTCGTTCGACGAGGCGCGCGATGAATTCACGCGCAACTATCTCTCGCAGATCCTGCAGATTACCACCGGCAACGTGAGTCAAGCCGCGCGCCTCGCCAAGCGCAACCGGACGGATTTCTACAAGCTGCTCTCCCGCCATCAGCTGCAGCCGGACGACTTCAAGAAGAGTTGAAGGTCAGCCGTAGAAGTCGCCGACCCCCGCGACCACCGCGGCAAGTTGCGCTTCCACGAGCTCCGGATAAATCGGCAGCGCCAGCGTCTCGCCCGCGGCCCGCTCGGATTCGGGGAAATCGCCGGGCGCGTATCCCAGATAGGCGAAGCATTGCTGCAGATGCAGCGGCACGGGATAGTAGATTTCCGTGCCGATTCCCCGCTCGGTGAGGGCGGCGCGAAGCGCATCTCGGCGCTCGGCGCGGATGACGTACTGGTTGAAGATATGGCGGCCACGCGCGGCGAGACGCGGCGTCCTCACGCGCGGAGCGAGCCCCGCTTTCTCGAACGCCGCGGAATAGTAGGCGGCGTTTCGCTGCCGCGCCGCCGTCCAGGCATCGAGGTGCTTGAGCTTCACGCGGAGGATCGCCGCCTGCAGCTCATCGATGCGGAAATTGCCGCCGATGAGCGCGTGAAAATACTTGGGCTTGCCGCCGTGCACGCGCAGCACCCGCATGTGCTCGGCGAGTTCCGGATCGTTCGTGGTGCACAAACCGGCATCGCCGAACGCGCCGAGATTTTTGCTCGGGAAAAACGAGAAGCAGCCGATGTCGCCGACCGAGCCCACCCGCGCCCCATTCGCATCCTCGGTGCCGATGGCCTGCGCGGCGTCTTCGATCACTCGCAGGCCGTAGCGCCGGGCGATGCGCATCAGCGGGTCCATGTCGGCGGACTGTCCGTACAGGTGCACGGGCATGAGGGCGCGGATCCGGCCTCCGGTCGCCCGATTGACCAAGCCGCCCTCACCCGCATGGCAATGCTGATCGATGAACGACTCGACCGCGACGGGGGACAGGTTGAATGTCTCCGGGTCTATGTCGCAGAACACCGGCCGCGCGCCGGTGCGCGCAATCGTGCCCGCCGTCGCGAAGAACGTGAACGGCGAGGTGATGACTTCATCGCCCGCGCCGATCCCGAACGCCATCAACGCCAATAGCAAGGCATCGGTGCCCGAGGACACGCCGATGCCGGCGGACGCACTGCAGTATTGCGCCACCTCGGCTTCCAGAGCTCGCACGTGCTCGCCCAGGATGAATTGCTGGCTGGCGCACACACTTTCGATGACCGGAAGGACTTCGGCCCGAATCTGCGCGTACTGGGCCTTAAGATCGAGTAATGGAACCTGTGGCATGCAACACTAGAATACCATTGGTGTCGCACGATTTAACAAATGTGGACCAGCACCACGCGGAAGCGCTGGAAATGACCGATAATGAGGCCTAATTTGTCGTAGTTCCACCACGTTCGAAGCGCATTGCGAACGAATGTCGTGGCTCCACGGATACGAGATGACCCAGCCGGTCCAATTCAGACAGAGCCTGTTGATAGCCCTGTTGACGGGCGCCCAAGCGGTGCTTCCCGCCCTCGTTGCCGTCGGCTCGCTCTATGCGACGATCATTGCGCTCGGCAGCCAGTTCGATCCGCGCTCCTCCGGCATCGTGGTGGTCGCGGTGGTGTGCCTGGTGCTGATCCAGCCGCCTCGCGAGGTCACCGCGCAGTTGACCTCTCCGCGCGTCTCGGCGGTGGTCGATGTCCTGTTCCGGTGGTTTCTGATACTCGCGGTGCTCCTCGGCATCGCCTACGTCACCAAATCGCCGCTCCAGCACTACCCGCGCCGCGTCTTCGTCACCTGGGCGGTGACGACGCCCGCAGTGCTGATCGTGGCGACCCTCGCCATGCAGGAGTTCATGCGCCGCTTCCTGATGAACGCGTTCGATGCCCGCACGGCCATCATCGCGGGCTACAACAGCTCGAGCCTCGAACTCGCGCGGCGGCTGAAGAAAAACCCGGGCATGCGCCTGGAAGTGGCCGGGTTCTTCGACGATCGAAGCACCGACCGGCTCGGCATCGAATCCGACGCCGAGCTCATCGGGCCACTGGCGGATCTCGGGACCTACGTGAAAGCGCATCGCACCGACGTGATCTTCATCGCCCTGCCCATCCGCCACGTGAAGCGCGTGATGAATCTCCTGGACGATCTGCGCGATACCACGGCCTCGATCTACTATGTGCCGGATATCTTCGTGTTCGACCTCATTCAAGCGCGCTCCGGCGAAATTCAGGGCATCCCGGTCGTCGCCATGTGCGAGACGCCGTTCTATGGCTACCGTGGCGTGGCCAAGCGCCTGACCGACATCGTGCTGTCGGTGACGATTCTGTTGCTGCTCCTGCCGCTCCTCGCCCTGATCGCGGTGCTGGTGAGACTGTCCTCTCCAGGGCCCATCATCTTCAAGCAGCGCCGCTACGGCCTCGACGGCCGGGAGATCGCGGTCTACAAGTTCCGCACCATGACGGTGACCGAGGACGGTGCGCAGATACGCCAGGCGTCCAAGGCGGATCACCGGATCACGCGCATCGGCGCCGCGCTTCGCCGCTCCTCGCTCGATGAGCTGCCGCAGCTCATCAACGTGCTGCAGGGCCGCATGAGCCTGGTAGGGCCCCGCCCGCACGCCGTCGCCCATAACGAGGAATATCGAAAGCTCATCAAGGGCTACATGGTGCGGCACAAAGTGCTGCCCGGCATCACCGGGCTTGCACAGGTGAACGGCTGCCGCGGGGAGACCTCGCAGCTCGAGGAGATGGAGGCACGCGTCAACTACGACCTCGATTACTTGAGGCGCTGGACGCCGATGCTGGATGTCAAGATCATCCTCATGACGGTGGTGAAGGTGTTTCGCGACGACAAGGCGTATTGACGATCGAGCGCAACAAACAACAAGGCCTTGGACGTCTCGTGCGCGCCTGCGCGTACTCCTGGAAGGGGATCCGATCCGCGTGGATCGAGGAGCGCGCGTTTCGCGAAGAGATTGGGCTCGCCGTGGTGATCCTTCCCGCGGGCCTTTATGTCGGGCGAAGCGGCCTGGAGCGGGCTGCGCTGACCGCCCCCATGCTGCTGGTATTGATCGTCGAATTGCTGAACAGCGCGATCGAGGCGCTCGTGGATCGAGGCGGTCTCGGTCGGGACAATCTCGCCGCGATGGCGAAAGACATGGGGTCGGCGGCGGTGCTGCTCAGCCTCGGCCTGTTGGCGCTCGTTTGGGTGCTGGTCATCTCGGATCGATGAGCGAGGCAGAGGCCGCTAGATACATGCCGACCGAGATATAGGGTCCATGGAATCGATAGCGGCCCAGGATCGGCGCGCACGGGGCGCGGGCGATCGACAGAACTCGCGTCGGCGTGACCACGAGAGCGCCCTCCTGCCCGCTGCGGCCGATCTCGCCCGGCTCGACCGCGCGCACCGTCAGATCGCTGAAATTCAGCCGCTCCTGCGTGACGGGAAACTGGCATTTGTAAAAGGCCTCCTTGGCCGAAAAGATCAGCGCCGCCGCCGCGGGCTGTACGGACGCCGGCAGCCGCTCGAGCCAGGCCAATTCGGCGGCCACGGCGATGCGCGGCCAGAGCTTTCGTTGCAGGTCGCCGACCACCTCCGTGTCGAGCCCGAGCGCCGCGAAACGACGCCGCTCGGCAACCACGGCCGCGCAGAAACCGGCGGTATGGGTGATGCTGCCCACGGTCGATTCGGGCCATCGAGGCGCGCGATCGGGCCCCGGCCGCAGCGGAAAATCCGTGATGCCGAGGTCGGCGAGCGCACGCCGCGCGCAGAGCCGTCCCGCGGCGAATTCCTGCACGCGCTTGGGAACCGCCCGCGCGATGCTCGCCGCTTCCTCGGGATGCAGGAGCGCGGCGTCGCCGGGTATGCGGAGTTCCGCGGCCGCCACGCCCTGCGGAAACAGACCGGCCATGTCGGCGGAAGGCGTTGCGGGGTTCGGCCTATCCCGGTCGAACGTTTGAGCGCGCGGCTGCCCGAACTGCGAATTGATCGGCACTTTGAAGCGTGTTTCCTTTGCCAGGATCAGCGACGAATCGCTAAGCTAACATCATGACATCCTTGTGGGAGACGGTGGCAAATCGAGGTGCCTCGGGGCGCGGAGCGTTTCATGCGCCGGCGGCCTCGGTGGAGCTCGCGCGCCTGGCGGACGCCTCCTGCCTCGGCGGCCGGCTGGAGTCTCTCAGAGGGCGCTCGATCCTGCTCACGATGCGCGAGCAGCTGAGCACCGCCCTCGCGCTGCTGGAGCTCGACGGCGTCGCGCGCCGGCTGGTGCTCTGCACCCCCGACTTGAGCCCGGAGACGCTGTCGGAGGTCGCCATCATTGCCGGGACCGGCGTGCAGCTCGCCGATCTCGACCCTGCCCCGGTGCCCGCGGAGATCGATCGCCAGGCGACGGTCGCCACGGAGTGGATCCTGCTCACCTCGGGCACCACGGGCACCCCCAAGCTGGTCGCACACACCCTGTCGAGCCTCGCGGGCACACTGCCGCGGCACCCGCCCGGGAGCTCCATGGTATGGAGCACGTTCTACGACATCCGCCGCTACGGGGGGCTGCAGATCTATCTTCGCGCCGTACTCGGCGGCACGCCGCTGGTGCTCTCGAGTCCCGGCGAATCGACCGCCGATTTCCTCGCGCGCGCCGCGGCGCATGGCGTGACGCACATCTCGGGGACGCCGTCGCATTGGCGCCGCGCCTTGATGAGCGGAGCCGCGCAGTCCTTGCGGCCCGAGTACCTGCGCCTCTCGGGGGAGGTGGCGGATCAGGGCCTGCTCGACCAGCTCCGCGAGGCGTATCCGAATGCCAAGATCGCGCATGCATTCGCCTCGACGGAAGCGGGGGTCGCATTCGACGTGAACGACGGACGGGCGGGGTTTCCGGCCGAGTTCGTCGAGAAGCCGCGCGATGGCATCGAGCTGAAGGTCGAGGACGGCACCCTGCGTATCCGCTCGCACCGGACCGCCGCGCGCTATCTGGGGTCCGCCGCGTCCGAGCTCTCGCGCCAGGACGGCTTCGTCGACACCGGCGACCTCGTCGAGCTCAAGGACGGCCGCTATTATTTTCGCGGCCGCCGCGGCGGCGTCATCAACGTCGGCGGGCTGAAGGTGTACCCGGAGGAAGTCGAGGGCGTTTTGAACGCCGACCCGCGCGTGCGGATGTCGCTGGTGCGCCCGAAGCGCAATCCGATCACGGGCGCGATCGTGGTCGCCGAGGTGGTGCTCGAGGATTCGGTGAGCGCGACGCTCGATGCAGCGCAGATCGAGCGCCTCAAGAACGATCTGCTGGAAGCGTGCCGGCGCGCGTTGCCGGCGCACAAGGTGCCCGCCCGGCTCAGCTTCGTCCCGGCGTTACAGCTCAGCGCCGCCGGAAAATTGGTCCGGCCCCAGGAGTTCGCTTGAGCATCCCCCAATCGAACGTGCTGGTCACCGGCGGAAGCCGGGGCTTGGGCCTCGCGATGACGCGCACGTTGGCGGCGAGCGGCTATCGCGTGATTGCCGTCGCGCGCAAGACGAGCGAGGAGCTCGAAGCCGCGGCCGCCGCCGCCCGCGACGCCCACCGCGGCGCGATCGAGTTTCGTGCCTGCGATTTGTCCGACGTGGCTCAAATCAAGCCCCTGGTGCGCGCCGTGCGCGCGGATTTCGGTCCGATCTACGGCTTGATCAACAACGCGGGACTGGGCACCGCTGGCCTGTTGGGCACCATGCCTGACGCCGAGATCGAGCGGCTGATCCGTCTCAATACGATCTCGCCCATAGTGCTCACGAAATACGTCGCCCGCATGATGATGAGCGAGCGCGGCGGCCGCATCGTCAATATCGCCTCGATAGTCGCCTCGACCGGCTATAGCGGCCTGTCGGTCTACAGCGCCACCAAAGCCTCTCTGGTCGGATTCACACGCTCCCTGGCGCGCGAGCTCGGCTCGCTCGGCATCACCGTGAACGCCATCGCGCCCGGGTTCATCGACACCGCCATGACCGACGAGCTGACCGATTCGCAGCGCGATCAGATCGCGCGCCGCAGCGCGCTCAAGCGCATGGCGGAGGCCGAGGACGTGGCGCGAAGCGTCGAGTTTTTACTCGGCCCGGGCGGCCGCAATATCACCGGCATCGTGCTCACGGTGGATGCGGGCAACACGGTCTAAAGGCCGGCCTCAGACCCGAATTTGACCTGCGGCGATGGCGGCATACAGCGCCCGATCCACCGGCACGTAACGACCGACGCGCGGATCGTCGAAGTACACGGGATCGCCGCTCTGCGCCGGATCGAAGCCTTGCCGCATGAGCTCTTGTTTGCGGGGTTTGAACGTTCCGGTCGCCTCGAGCGCCGGCAGCAGCCGAACGAAGACCGGCCTGGCGTAGGCCGGCAGATGCCGCGCCGTATGCGTGCGGAACGCGTCGAGATCGAAGGCGGCGCCCACCACCAATGCCGCCATGCCGGCACGCCCATCGGCGTTCGGTACGCTCACGCCATAGACCACGCCCTCCTCCACATGGCCGGCGCCGGCGAGTGCCGTGAGCACCTCGGCGGTCGAAACGTTCTCGCCCTTCCACCGATAGGTCTCGCCGACTCGATCGACGAAGTAATAAAAGCCCGCCGCATCGCGCCGCATCAGGTCGCCCGTCCGGTACCAGGCATCGCCCTCTTTGAACACGTTGCGAAGCACTTTGCGCTCCGTGGCGCTCGCATCGGCGTAGCCTTCGAAGCGGCCGGCGCGCGCCCCGCCATCGGTCGGAATGAGTCCCACCGCCTCGCCGATCTCCTCGGCGGCGCAGCGCTCGCAGAACCCTTGAGCGTTTCGGATGGGCTCCCCGGTCTCCAGATCGAAGCGCAGCAGCGCCACGGGCAAGCGATGCGAGAGGAACGAGGGAATGCGGCCGATCGCGCCCGGCTGCCCCTCGCAGTTGTAGAGCGAGAAGTTGCCCTCGGTCGAGGCGTAATATTCCAGGATCCGCGGAATCTTGAAGCGCGCCTGAAAGCTCTTCCAGACTTCCGGGCGCAGCCCGTTGCCGCAGGCGATCCGAAGCGAATGCTCGGCCTCGCCCGCTTGCGGCGGAGAATTCACCAGGTAGCGGCAGAGCTCGCCGATGTACTGAAACAGAGTACAGCGCTCGTCGCGGATGTCGCGCCAGAACTCCGAGGCCGAGAACTTCGGCCGGATCACGACCGACCCGCCGGCGACCAGCAAGGCGCCGACGGCGACCACCCCGCCCACGCTATGATAGAGCGGCAGGCAGTTGTACATGCGGTCGGCGGGCTGCGTGTCGAGAAGGCCGGCGAACCACTGACTCCATCGCAGCACTCGATAGTGGGTGACATGGGCCGCTTTGGGCAGACCGGTCGTGCCGGAGGTGTAGATGTAAAGCGCCGTGGCATCGAGCGTCGGCGCCGTCAACTCGTCGGCGCGGAGCATCTCGCCGGGAAGCCGCTCCAGGACCGGTTCGAGCGGCGCGAAATCCGCCGGACCGGCGCCATGCACCCACATGCCGATGCCGGACGGCAGGCGATCACGGATGGCCGCGACGCTCGGCGCCAGCTCGCGCGACACGAGCACCAGGCGCGGTGCTGCAATCCGGATGCAATGCGCCAGCCCCTCCCCGCCGAGATGAACGTTGATGAGCGCCACCGCGACGCCGATGCGGGACAGCCCCAGCCATATCGCGGGGTACTCAGCGCAATTGGCCATCACGAGGGCGATTCGATCACCGCTCTTCAGTCCCTGCGCGAGACCCCAGCGCGCATACTGATTGCAGCGGCCGGCGAGCCCGGCGTAGCTGAACGAGGAGCCGGGCGATTCCAGCGCCGGCGACGGGCCAAACTCGATCGCCAGCCGGTCGAGCAGCGCCGGTAGGGTGAGCGTCAGGTCTTGCTCGATTGCGGCGGTCCGCTGGAGCGCGCGAAGCCATGCGTCGCGCGCGAATTTAGCGCTTGTCTGGTCGATGTCTGCCAAGGAAAACCTCTACCGGCTAAACGGCATCGCGGCCGCCATGATGCACGTCATTCTCACGAAAGAGGGTTATCGGGGGCAAGGCGCCGCGAGATTTTCACAGTAGCGCCCGGTATTCGTCCGGTTTGAATCCGACCGTCAGCGCGCCGCCGGCATCCAACACCGGGCGTTTGATCAAGGAAGGCTGGGCCAGCATCAGCGCCACGGCCTTCTTTTCCGTGATGTCCTGCCGGTCGGCATCGGAGAGCTTCCTGAACGTGGTTCCGGCGCGGTTGAGGAGCACGGGCCAGCCGACTTGCTTCACCCAGCCTTCCAACGTGGCTCGATCGATTCCCGCCGTTTTGTAGTCGTGGAAGTGGTGGGCGATCTTGTGCGACTCGAGCCAACCCCGGGCCTTTTTCATCGTGTCGCAGTTCTTGATGCCGTAGATCGTGACCATGGCGCGTGTACCTCAGCGTGGCGGCGCGAGCCGCAACACGCGCCCGTCCGTCTCGTCGGTGCACACATACAGATAGCCGTCCTGCGGCGCGCGCACATCGCGTATGCGCCAATGCAGATCGTTCAGCAATTCTTCCTGGTCGATCACCTCGCCGCGCGCGTCCAGATGCACGCGGCGCAAATGCCTGAACGCCAAAGCTCCCACGAATAGATCGCCCCTCCACGCCGGAAACTTGTCGCCGCGGTAGATGGCCAGTCCCGACGGCGCGATTGATGGAGTCCAATAGATGACCGGCTGCTCGAGTCCCGGGCGCTGCGTGTACGGCGATACATAGGCGCCCGAATAATCCATGCCGTAAGTGATCACCGGCCATCCATAGTTCCTGTGCGCGACGATGATGTTCAGCTCATCTCCCCCGCGCGGACCGTGCTCGGTTTCGTACAGCCGTCCGCTTGGGGCGTCGAAGATCAAGCCCTGCGGATTGCGGTGACCCCAGGTATAAATCTCCGGACGAACGGAGGCATCGGCGACGAACGGATTGTCCGGCGGCACGCTGCCGTCCTCTGCCAGCCGCACGATCTTGCCCAGATCCGAGGTCAAGTCCTGCGCCTGCTCGCGGTATTCGAACCCCTCGCCGAGGGTCAGCGCGAAGGTGCCGTCCGGCAGAAACGCCATGCGCCCGCCGTAGTGGTTGTCGGTGTCCTTCAAAGGCATTGCCTTGAAGATCACCTGCAGATCGCGCAGCGCGCCGCCATCGAAGCGGGCTCGCGCCACTTGAGTGCCGTTGGCCGCCTTCGTCCCCGCCGCATAGGTCAGATAGACGAGATGGTTCTGCGCAAAATTCGGATGCAGGACGATATCGAAGAGTCCTGCCTGGCTGCCGGTATGCACTGCCGGGACGCCGGCGATCGGCTGCGGCAGCAACGCACCGTCTTTGATCAGCCGCAACCGACCCACGCGCTCGGTCACGAGCATCGAACCGTCCGGCAAAAAGGCCATCGACCAGGGGTGATCGAGTCCCCGGGCGATCTCGGTGACCTCGTAACCGGTGTGGACCACGCGGGCGGGTCGGGGCGGGGGTGGCGCAGGTCGCAGGGACTCGGGTGTCACGGCCATCGCGAAGATGGAAATCGGGGCCGCCGCGGCAGCGAGACTCGTTGCGAGGTAACGACGTAGGATAGACTTCACCCCTGATTTCAAGGGGTTCGAATGCTACGCCGGATCTTGGCATTTGTCGTCGCCGCCAGCGTCATGGTGGTGGTGGGCTCGGCCGCCCATTCGTATTTCGTGCAAGCGGCATGGTCCGTGGCCGCCGGCCACGCCGAGGGAACGGCCGCCGTCGCAATTCCCCTCACCGACCGGCTCGCCTGGGCCGGACACGATCTTCGCGGCATGATCGTGCCGTACGGCGCGACGACCTCGACCGCGCTGTTCGTCGGACTGCTGGCCGCCGGCGCCTTGGCGCGATTCAGCGGGCATCGCCTCCTCGTCTTTGGTGTCGCCGGCGCCTGCGCGATGGCCGTGCTATTCACGGCACTGAGGCTGTTGCTGGGGACGGTGGGCATTTTTGGCGCCCGCGGCACGATGGGCCTCGCGGCCCAAATGGCGGTCGGGTTCGCTGCGGGGACGCTCTTCGCCCGGCTCACCCCGCCGCGCAGTCAGCCGGGCGCCCGCCCCCGCCGATGAAGGACTCGAGATCATGCGGAGCGCGGTTAAACGAAACGGTACCGTTGCGTTTCGTTAACTATCGGCCTATCCTGGCGCCCTCATTCATGACCGCGCGAGGAGCATCCCATGTCCGCACTCAAGCGAATATTGATCGCCACCGCCGCCGCAACGGCGCTCGCGTGTACGCCCCTCGCACCGGCCGCGGCCGGCGTTCATGGTTTCGGCCGCGGTGGGTTGGGATGGGGATTCGGACGAGGCTTGTTTGGCGCCGCTGCGGCGCTCGTGACGCTGCCCATCGTCATTGCCTCCGCCGCGATTTCCGCGGCCACCTCCGCTGCGCCGGCGCCGCAGCAGCCGGCCTACGCGCCGCCCCCGGCGTACGCGCCCGCCCCGGGGTACGCCGCATCACCCGCCTATGCGACGGCTTACTACGCTCCGCGTCCCTACTACGCGCCGCCGGCGCCGCTCTACTACGCACCGCGCGCCGCGTACTATCCGCGCGCGTATTTCCCGGCGGCACCGGCGTACTACGCGCCTCGTCCGGGCTCGTACGGCTACTACGGCAGCTACGCGGTCCGCGGTTACGGTCGCCCCGGCTACGCGGGTTATCCCCACCGTTAGCTCGCCATGCGACGCCGGGCTAGCAACGCCGCCGCGCGCGGCGGCCGGCCCTCGCGCGCCGATGCGCTGCGCCTCCGGGAGCGAATCTTGGAGGCCGCCACGGAATTGTTTCTGGCGGAAGGTTACGGCTCGACCAGCATAGAGGCGATCGCGCGCCGCGCGGGCGTCTCCAAACGGACGCTGTATGACCGCTTCGACGACAAGCCGGCGTTGTTCACCGCCGTCGTCCATCGCATCATCGGGCAGATCCGGCCTCCCCCGAACGTGCCGCTGGTCGAGGGCGCCACCTTGGCCGATATTCTGCAACGCCTCGCCCTACTGATCCTTCACGCTGCGCTGGCTCCCCAGGCGATTGCCTTGCATCGCCTGGTGAACGCAGAATCCGCGCGCTTTCCCGAGCTCGTGCTTGCCGTCGCGAGCGACGGGAGCACGCGCGAAGCGACGACTCTCATCGGCAGTCTGCTCGACCGCGAGCTCTCCGAGCCGAAGCTCAGCGCCGAAAATCGCGAGTTCGCGGCCGCGCAATTCCTCTTCATGGTCGTGGCGCTGCCGCAGCGCCGTGCGATGGGCTTCGGCACGCCGATGACGCCGGCGGAGCTCGAGGCCTGGGCGGTCAAAGTGGTCGGGCTGTTCCTCGACGGCTGCCGGCGCCTGGGCGCGTGAGCGGCCGGCACTTCGGGCGGTCGAGAGTCACGCAGCCGCCAGGTGCCGAGACAGCCGCCTAGCCGCGTAATTGGCACCAAAGGCGAATCGGAGCAGCGGCCCGAAGCTGTTGGCGGCCGAAATCCCCACGAAATACAGTCCCGGCACGGAGGATTCGAAGCGCCTGCCGAGAATCGGCGAGTCGATCGTGCTGCGAATCCGCGAGCGCAGCGTCTCGTCGAGGAACGCGAGACGGGATAGCGCGACCTTGAACCCGGTGCCGGCAATCACGTGCTCGGCCTCGATGCGCTTCTTCTCGCCGTTCTGGCTGATCGTCACCCGGATGCCCGATCCGGTGGCCTCTGCGCCCTCGAGCGTGGCGCCGAGATGCAAGGGAACTTTGTCGACGATGGCGTCGCGCGTGAACCAGCACGGTGCCGGTCCGAGGTGCCGTTCCACCACGCGAATCCTGAGATTCTCCGGCAAGGCATGAAATACCAGCGGCATGTCGCAGGACAGGCGCGAGCGCCAGCCGGTTCCCAGACCCGACCGCGGCTCCAAGATCCGCTCCACGAGAGGCCGCGGCTCGTTCGGCGGATCGTGAAATTTGATCGACTCGGTCCGGGCGACGAGTTCCACGGCGGCACCGCCGTCCTTCAGCAGCGCCGCGATGTCGATCGCGGAGGATCCCCCGCCCAAAACGAGCACCCGTCGGCCCTTGAGCGGGCTGAGATCCGCATGCTGGGAGCTGTGACTCACCAGGGTCGAGGGCAAGCCTTGGAGCGCCGGAGGCAAATAGGTGAAGCTCCCGATGCCGGTGGCCACGACGACCGAGCGCGCGCGCAGGCTCTCGCCGGCGGCGGTGGTCAATTCGAATCCCGGTGAACGCTCCTGAAGCTTGGCCACATCGACCCGCTCGAGCCGGGGAACGTAACGCCGCTGGAACTCGCGCCCGTAAGCAATGAAGGTCGCGAGCGGCACCGGCAGCCCGACGTGGGCGTAGGGCAGACCCTGCTCCTGGCAATAGCGTTCCAGGGTGAACTCCGCATCGGGATCATACAGGCTCGAGGCGAACCCTTCGGACTTGAGCCGCATGCCGCGCGGCATGTGGTTGCTCCAAAATCGCATCGGCTCCCCAAAAATCCTAAAGGATTTTCCCGTACGGCTGAGGTGGGCGGCGAGCGACAGGCCATAGGGTCCCGCACCGATGATGGCAATATCAACGACTGAAGCGTTCAAGTTGGCTCCGGTAAAAATGAATGTGCCAGCCGGTCTCCAAAGGCTGTGATCCCCCTAACGGTATCTGAATGGCGTTCATGCATACTCGATCAACTTCCGGAAATGCGAATCTCGTCAAGAATATGGTAAATGAACTTGACCGCCCAGTTCCAATCGCACTAACTGCGCCCTAGGAATGGTGGGACGTCTGGATTTGAGGTCATGGAGTGACAACATTTTGGATAGTGGCGGGCCCTCGGCACTGATCGTCGCCGCCAAGTGGTGGCCGCTATCGGCTCGGTTGGCGATCGCGTTGATCCGCCACGGTTGCCGGCTGAGCGCGCTGTGTCCCAAGGGACATCCGCTCAATCATATCGGGGGGCTCGAGCGGGTCGAGCGCTACCGGGGCACTCAGTCCCTGTCATGCCTCTCGCGGACGCTGCGCGAGCTGCGGCCGGAGTTCGTCATCCCCTGCGACGACGGCGTGGTCGCCCAGCTACACAGCCTGCATGCGCAGGACCCCTCGTTGCGCCCACTGATCGAGAGATCGTTGGGCGACCCACAAAGCTTTCCGACCACAACCAACCGCTATCGACTGCTCGAAATTGCCGCAGAACTTGGAATACTGGTGCCCGAGACGCGGCGGGTGGCGAGCGCCGACGATCTCGCATCGTGGCACCGGCAAGTCGCGCCTTCTGCGGTGCTCAAGATCGATGGTGAATGCGGCGGAAACGGTGTGAGGATTTGCAATTCTCCGGCCGAAAGCCAGGCGGCATGGCGAGAGCTCACGGCACTCCCGAGTGTCGCGACCGCGTGGAAACGACTCATCATCAACCGCGATCCTTTGGCGCTATGGGCCCAGCGCAACCGCAAGCCCGTCGAAGTCACCGTCCAGCAAGTCATCCGCGGCCGACCGGCGAATTCCATGCTCGCGTGCCGCAATGGCAAATTGCTCTCGCTCGTATCGGTGGCCGTGCTCGCCAGCGACGGCCCAACCGGCGCCGCGACCGTGATCCAGCGGATCGACAATCCGGCCATGGAGGACGCGGCGAAGCGCTTGGCATCGCGACTACGGTTGACCGGCTTCTACGGTCTCGATTTCATGATCGATTCCGCGTCCCAGGCGCCCTACCTCATTGAGATGAATCCGCGCTGCACCCAGCTCGGGCATTTTCAGTTCGGCAGCACGCCGAACCTGGCGGGCGTTTTCATGGCGAACCTCCGAGGCGAGCCGCCAAGCGCAGCGGGCGATCCCTTGCCGCTCGACACCATCGCACTATTTCCGCAGGCCCTGAATGCCCAGAATGGGGACGGCCGCTGCGCCTATCACAGCTACCTCGACGTACCCTGGAACGAACCGGGACTCATACAGGAACTCAAAAAGGACACGTGGCCGGAGCGGCGCTGGCTCAGCCGGCTTTACCATGCGGTGAAGCCTCTGGCCCGATCGGTGTCGGTGGAATACGGCGCGGGCGCGCAAAATCCCGTCTCCCGGGCCGCCTCGATGCGCTTGGCTGCCGACAGCAATGTCGGAGCTACGCCGATATTCCGCCTCGACCCGCCTGTACCCCGCGGCCGTTGATCGCCCTCAGCCCTGCACGCCACGGCGGCAGCCCAATGCAGACCGCCCCCGCGGGTACGGCGATTACTGGCGTGCGGCCAGGATATCGTCGAGCCGCGCGGGTACGGACGGTTCACGTTCGAGGTGCGGGTAGCGCAAGCCATCGTGATAGTCGAGGTGCAGCACTCGAAACCGATCGCCGTTCTTGACGATGAGCTCGATCGGCTGCTGCGTCGTCTTCGCCGACCGGATCGCATCCTTCAGGACGTCGGCGTTGTAGGCCGCGCCGTTGATCGCCATGATCACGCTGCTTTCCGTCAGCTTTGCCTTGAAGGCGGCGCTGTTCCAGAGCACTTCCAGAACCGTGCCGTCCTTGTCGTCGAGCTCGACGCCGATGGAGAACAACAGGTTCACGCGCTTGCTCTGATCGTCGTGCGCCTTCAGCAACTCGCTTGGAGTGTCCGTAAAGACCAGCTTGTAGCCGCCGCGCCGCAACCCATCCAAGGGCGCGGGCTTGCCGATCGAATCCAGCCGCTCGCGCAGAAACGCGGCCCAATCGTACGGCTCCACCGCGTTCAGTGCCTTGACCAGGTCCTCGAAGGTGTAGGTGACGGTGGTGAAGCTGCCGTCATCGATGCCGAAGAACGTGCGCGCGAAATCGTCGAGCGATCGCTTGCCCTGGGAGCGCTCGCGGATCAAGGTGTCGGCGTCGAGCCAGATCAATTGGCCTTCCGAGTAATAATCCTCGAAGCGCTGCCAGCTGGGCCACGACATGGGGCGGCGCGGATTGATGATCTCGTCGTTGGTCGTATCCTGCAGGGCACGCCACCGACGACCGGCTTGCACGTCATAGTAGGCCGCCGTGAGCGCGAGCTTGTCGAGCGCCTGCTGCTGGGTCCACAGACCCGCGCGCGCGGTCAGCACTTGACCCCAATATTGGGTCTGTCCCTCATACACCCACAAAAGACTGTCCTGCATCGGAACGTTGTAGTTCGGGGTCCACAGGTCCGCGGGGCGGCGGAACTTGCCGTTCCAGGAATGAGTAAACTCATGCGCCAGCAGATCCCGGTCGAATGCGGTTTTATCCCATTGGGTCAAGGCTTCGGGATCGCTGCCGTCCTCGCTCGACTGATGGTGCTCCAAGCCATTCTGCTGAATCTGATCGCTCAAGGAGTACAGAAAATCGTAGTGCGAGTAATGGTGCGAACCGTAGAGCTTGTAGGCCTGCTGCACCAGGCTTCGGTGGGCCTCCAGTTGTTCGGGTTTGATCGCAAGAAGCTCCGGCCGATCGGCGAACAGATCCAGATGGACCGGTACCGCGCCGCTGGGATCGAGGTCGAGCCGCGCCGCGTAGCGGCCCGCATACACCGGACTGTCGACGAGAGTTTCGAGGCTGGTGCGCTTGAACTGGGTTTCCCCGCCGCTCGCGCCGGCGATTTCCAGAGCCGATCCGAATTGCCAGCCAGCGGGCAATGCGATGCTCGCCTGCACAGGAATTTGCCGCGTGAAGTAGCCCGCCGGGTAGAGGACGAGAGCGTTCCATTCGAGGAGCAGGATATCGCGGCTGATCTCGATGGCGCCGACCTTGGGACTCGTGGGAGACAGGTAATCGAAGTCGATGTCGAGCGACTTCACTCCGGCGGCCGCATGCAGGCGAAACGCGTAGACATCGACGGGATCGCGCGTCCAGGGCACCGGCGCACCGTTCGCGGTTATCTTGATGCCCGCGAGCCTATCGATCGGACCCTCCGGGGCATGCGTGCCGGGCAACCACTTCGGATACAGCAGCACGGTATCCGCGCCGATTCCGCTCAACGTTTCGTGAACGTGCACGATGCGTCGTTCGATATCGGCCGCGTTGACCGCGAGACGAATCTCGCCGGCATACGGCCGATCCTTGGGCGCCGCCACCGGCGCCGCGGGCGCGATCGAACTGGGGCCGGGGCTTGCGATTGCGGCCCCGAACGCGGACGCCGCGCAACAGATGGCCACAGACATCAAAATTCGCTTCATGAAATTCCCTTTGCGCGTTGTATTTTTACTTGGTAGGCGCGGATTCGCGGCGGCCGGCTTCAACCCTGCATCCCGTCAATTCAGTATGAAGGCGTCCGTTGGACCGGGCAATACGCGGCCGCGATCACGAGCTCCGTTTCATACGTAACTCAAGTCCCGCCCGGGGTAACTCGCCTGTAACCCGCCACCCAGACACTTAACAACATGATCATGACTCCGGCATAGCCACGCGGGCGCGGGGCCGGCCAAGTCAGGCAAATCGCGCACGCCCAAACAGCGCGCACCCAAGCAGGAGTTGGCATCATGGCAACCACGGTCACCTTCAAGCGCCCCGATGGGCAATCGATTCAAGGCTACCTGGCCGAACCGGAGCAGGCTGCGGGTGCAGCGGCGGTCGTCGTCATCCAGGAGTGGTGGGGGGTCAACCCACAGATCCGCGGCGTCGCCGACCGTCTGGCCACCGCCGGCTACATCGCGCTCGTGCCCGACCTCTACCGCGGCAAGTCCACGGTTGAGGCCGAAGAGGCGCATCACCTGATGACGGGGCTGAACTTCGGCGACGCCGCCTCGCAGGATGTCCGTGGCGCCGTGCAGTTCCTGAAGGCGCGCAGCGCGAAGGTCGGCATCACCGGCTTTTGCATGGGGGGCGCGTTGACGCTGCTGGCCTCGTGCATGACCCCCGAGATCGACGCCGGCGTGGTCTGGTACGGCTGCCCGCCGCTGGAATACATCGATGCGACCAAGATCAAGGCGCCGCTGCAGGCGCATTGGGCCACGCAGGACGACTTCTTCCCGATCGCCACCATCGATCAGCTGGAGGGGAAGCTGCGCGAGGCCGGCGTGAGATTCGATTTCCACCGCTATCTCGCCCGCCACGCCTTCGCCAATGAGACCGCGGTCGGGCCGGGCCGCATCCCGGCCACCCAGTACGACCCCGTCTGGTCGCAGCAGGCGTGGGATCGCACCTTCAGCTTCTTCGGCCGCTGGCTCAAGTGACGAGGGACACGACGATCCGTCAATCCGTGACGTAATTCCCCTTGCACCGGATTGTCGTTGAGAGCAGCCTAGTCAGTTGGCTGCGAGCGCTCAACGATGGATCGTTAGACGTACGTGAAAGTAATACCCAGCAACCAGACCCTGATACTCGCCAGCGAGCGCGGTACGTCCGGCGGTTTTCCAACCCCGGCGCTGCGTAGTGCCGGCGGCGAGACGGCGCTGACGCGCCTGACGATCGTCGCCTCCCGCCCGGACGAGACGCTGGTCTATCTACAGGCCGATTATTCCGCCACGGCGGAGTCCTCGGCTGGCGCCGAGCCGGCGGCCGGCACCGCGTCGGCGGCCGAGGCGGTGCCTCCCCTACCCGCCCTGCCGGCGCGCGTCTCGCCGGCCGCGCCTCGCGCCAGCTCCTACCCTTCGAGCCGCGGCATCCAACTGTATTCCAGCACCCAGCGCATGCTTGCCGAAACGCCCATGACGCAGATCGACGTTCACGCCTGAAGCTCGGGGGGGAGCGACGGACCTTAGCCGCCGGCCGCCGCCACGAAGGAATCCTTGGCGCCCGGCTTCAGCACGACATAGGCGCGCCGCCACGGTTGATCGTCGATCAGACGCCACTTGTGGCCGGTGCCGGCATGGTCCTCGGAAAGCAGCACATCGCCGGGTCGCAGCACGAACGTGTCGCCCTTGCGGGTGGTGAATTCAAGGGTCCCCGACAGCGTAATCACGTACTGCGGCTCCGGGCTGGTGTGCCAATCTTCCGAGGAATGCGCCGGCGTTTCCTTGAAATGGATGGCGACCACCTGGGTGCGATCCTTTTGGTCTATCGTGCCTTCGAGCACATGCGACGCGTTGTCGGGTCCGGTGTAGATCTTGAACGCGCGTATCCCCGGACGAGCCGACGTACTTGCATCCGTGGTCGCGGCGGCCGCTTGGTCAGCTGTCGAGGTCCATCCACCCACCGCCGCGACGACGGCGCCGACCCCCGCGGCATGCAGCAGATCGCGTCGGCCGGGAGCCGGGTGCACTGAATTGCCCTTCATCATTCGCTTCAGGATCTTCATAGGGATACCTCCCGGCGTGCTTTGCGGGGGCGCTCACGCGCTTGCAAAATGGCGTCCCCCACGGGCTAGGCGTTCCGGCAAAGAGTTGGTCATTCGAGTCTCGTCCCTTCCATTATTGCCCGAGACCTTGAGACGGGAGAGACCCCGGCCGAAGGAAAATTTCTCTTCAGGATTTTCTTCGCATTAAGGCAGCCCGGTATCGGGGCTCAGCCAGGGCGGGCAAGCCAGTGGCACTCGACAGTCGGGTAGAAGAGGCGCTACAATCTATTCATTATCTATTCATAGAACGTCCTATCAAGCGCGCAACCCTATGAAAACGGTACTTGAAAACAAGATATTGAATCTGCTCCTACTCCACATCGAGGGCTTAAGCGCGCCGCAACTCTTGGCGAAGCTGCGCCCGCGCATCAGCCAGCCGACACTCTGGCGCACACTCGATACGCTGCGCACGCGTGGCGCGCTCATCCGCGAAGGTAAGGCCCGGGCCACGCACTACCATGCCCGCGCCCGTACCGACTTGGCGGTCCTGCGCTCGCGACGCATGCACGAGAGTGTTGCCAAGCGGCTGTTGCGCGAACCCGCTTTGCGGGAGCAAGCTCTGGAACGCCTCGCCAAACTGCGGGCGGCTAATCCGCACGGCCGGCGCTACCACGATCGATGGCACGAAATCCTGCAAGGTCCCTTGGTCGATGCGGTGCGTGTCATGACCGAGTCTTCGGAGGTGGCGGACGTGTTGCGCAAGGAGTCGCCCTTGAGTGCATTCATTTCACCTGCCGAGCGGCGACGGATCTTCGATTCGACGCGCGCGGGTTAGTGGCATGCGCTGCCGTGAGTTGCAACACATCATCCTTGAAGTCGGCGCGCGTTTCGCTCTGCGTGAAGTCTTTGTCATTGGCTCCTCCGCCATCTTGGCCGTTATGCCGGATCCACCGGAAGGCGCGCTCACGGCTACTCGCGATGTCGATATCATTCCGCCAAACGACGAGGATGAGCGCATAGCCGATCAGATCTCCTTCGTCATCGGCGAAGCGAGTCCCTTCGACGTCGAATATGGCTATCACGCGCAAGGCGTCTCCCTAAAAACGCCCTCCTATGCACCGCAGGATTGGCAAGCGCGCACGATTGATGTGTCGGTCGGCCAAATCGTCGCGCATTGTATGGAGCCGCATGATTTAGTGATGAGTAAACTCGGCGCGGGGCGCGAGAAGGACCTAGAGTTCGCCCATGCGGCTGCGGCGCTGGGTCTCGTTGAGCAATCGGTTTTGCTAAAGCGCTTGGGCCTCGTACCGGCCACAGAGGAGCATTCGCGCTTGATTGCCGCGCGCATTGCAGCACTCTTCAAATAAGGCTCGGCGCGGCCCGGTCAGCCGGGGCAAAGCCGCGCCTCAGACCAGCGTATCGATTTTGATAGTGAGGGCCATTTCAGCCGCGCTCAGACTCGATCCGCTCACGCTCGCGCCCGGCATATTGGGAACCGAGAGCGTGTACGTTCCATTCGCCTGCGAAATGTTGGCCGAATAGCTCTTGCCGCCGGCGCTGGTCGAATAGGTCGAATTCACCAAGGCCGAAGTCGCTGCACTCACCGCGGCAGCCTCTGACTGAGGCGGTACGGAGGGCTGCCCTGACGCAGAGTTCGACGCGGTCGATGCACTGGATGCGGTCGAGGGTGTGGAGGTCGTCGATTTGCCGACGGCAGGCGACGCGCTCGCGGCGGCCGGGGCGCTGGCGGTGCTGGGCGCGCTCGTGGTGGCGTTGGGGACGCTCGGAGCGCTCGGGGTGGACGTGGATTTGGCCGTACTCGGGGCGGAGGCGCCCGGCTTGCTCGCAACTAGGGGTGCTGCCGTCGAAATGCTGTTGATTTGCATTATCGCCTGTCTCTAATGTTCAGGAAGGAACAGGCTGTATCGGCAGGCTCGTCGAAACCTTTAATCTTTTAATGATCGCTTGGCTTGCCCACGAGCTTCTTCATGGCGCGTTTGACCTTCCTCAGACCCTGCTTGGCGTGAGCGACCGTGCTTTCGGCCGGCATGAGCACATGTCCCCGCATCCATTCGTCCGGCCGCGCCTTGAAGATCGTGGAATGAGCGTGGCCATTCCAGTGCGGCGGGGGCTCCTGCGTGTAGTAATAAGTAGCGAAGGACTTTCGAGCGATGGTCGGCGGACAGGTCAATGGCCTGACCCCATGGAAGCTGATTTCGCTCGTGGCGAATCCGCAGGCGCGATTGAAGATCGGCGCGAACGAGCCGTAGCACTTCTTGACATCCTTGTCCCAGATGTCGAGGTAGCCACCGTAGTCCTCTTTCCAATCCCTGTTGAAATAGATGAGGATGTTCAAACGCCGATGCCACTGCCGCTTCTCCATGAAATTGAAGTCCACGTGGACATCGAGGCGGCCACCTGAATTCGTTTCGTGAATGCCGCCGCCGATCAAATCGGGATCCGCGAGCAGATCTGGAATGCCGATGAGATCGGACCACATGTCGAGGAATTCCTGCGAGGCCAGCAGGGCGCTCAATCTCGCAATGGCCGGAGGAAACCTCGTCGAATCGGTGATTTGAATTTTATAATTCTCATTCACTCCGCTGAACTCGCGCCCTATGGCCTTGGCGCCCTGATAGTCGGGAAAGGAATCGCATACTTCATTTGCAAAATCGACGTTCAGAAAGTTGTCGATGCAAAAATGCGGAAACGGCTGGGCATTGCGAATCTTGGTCCCCAGCGCGTCGCGGTCGATCGGGTTGATGAGATTCATATCCATATTGGGACGCCACCTTGACGGAGAATTCACCTCGGGGTCATCCGGGAATGTCCATATTGCGGTACGGGGAGTAATACCCGCCGTGCCTTAGGGGCCCCATGGCATTTTTGTCCGCGCTCGTGCCGATCGCATCGAGGTATGCGAGGCTGTTATCCCGATCACAGCCGAGGCGCGATAATTGCCGGGTTATGGCAAATCCGCGTAACGCTTCTCGAAAGAGGTTTGACACCAGAGTGATATCGCCAGAAAACTCATCCCCGGTCAGCGACCGATGGCGCCATGTTCGATTCTGGGAGCAGGAACACAGCTTGACTGCCCTGTTGGTGATGCTGGTGCTGACGTTGTTCGTGGTGACGCCCCTCGCCAGCAGCACCATCATCCGCTCCGAGATCTTGCTGAGTTTCGTCGCCATCCTGACGATCACCGGCGTGGCGGCTGTATCCGGCAGCCGCGCCACCCTCCTCATCGTCATGGGTCTCGCGGCCTCCGGGATCGCGCTCGATTGGGTCGCGCATTACCGGCCCCGGACCTCGTTGCTGGTGGGGGACGCTGTGCTGCGTCTCGCCTTCGTGTTGATGCTGGCCGTGATCGTGACGGGTCGGGTGTTTCGCGCTGGCAATGTGACCCATCACCGTGTGCAGGGCGCCATCTGCGTCTATTTGCTGGCGGGGCTCGCCTGGGCCTACTCATTCGATATTCTGCTGGCGCTCGACCCTTCAGCCATTCACATTCCCGACACCTACCCCGCGGCCCCGATGCGAACCGGCCTGATTCGATATTTCAGCTTCGTCACCCTGACGACGCTTGGCTACGGCGATATCCTGCCGGTGAGCCCTATTGCACGCTCGCTGGCGACGTCGGAGGCCCTGTTTGGCCAGTTGTATCCCGCCGTGATGATCGCGAGGCTCATCAGCGTCGAGATATTGGACCGCCGACGCCGCGATTCGGAGGATTAACGCGGCAGCCGGCTTTCACGGAATGCTGCTTATAATCTCAAGACTTCCGCTGTTCCGCCGATGAGTTACCCATGTCTGGCGGAAAACCACGCAAATCAGCCGATCCTCTGTACTTGCTGCTGCGCGACGGCGGCAGCGAGGAATTCAATCGGCGCAGGAAGGCAGGTGAGACGAGCGACCTTCGCGGGTGCGACTTTCGCGGCATCGATCTGCGCGACGTGGATGTCGCCAATATCGACTTCTCGGACTGCTACTTTCGGCAAGCCGATCTTCGCGGGCTCGACCTGCGCGGCTGCCGATTGGAAGGTGCGAGCCTGCATGCAGCACATGTATCCGGTGCCTACTTCCCGCCCGAGTTCGCACCGGAAGAGATTGAAATGTCTGTGCGTCTCGGCACTCGAATGCGCCGGCGGTGACCGGGCTGCGCGCCGGGGGGCACCTAAATGCCTTGCCACTTCCTGATGTGATAATTCGCCGCGTCCGCGTTGTCGTAGCCCAGCACACGAGCCGCTTGAGCCACGACGGCACCGTACATACCGACGACCCGCTTTCCTTGCGATTGCATGATCTGCTTCGCGGCATTCAAGTATTGCAATGAATTCTCGGCTGCGGCCGCAGAAGCGCTCGGAGTAACGACGGAAACCTGTTGGCGAGCCCAAGCATTGAGGCTCGGTGCACCATTCGCTTTCCACTGCGGCACTTTGATGACACTTCCATCGCTTAGCGGCATGTCCACGAGCGTTTGACCTTGCGTCAGCAAAAAAATGAAATCCGGTGGCATCTAGCACTCCAATGTAGGCAATTCGCGGGTCCTCGGCGCGGCCAACGCGCTGAAACGAGCCGGCACAATGAGCGATGGATGGCGCTGTTTCCAATCGAATTTCTTTATCCCGGTGAGAGGATTCATCTATGCAAGCAGCAGTCGGTTCCATCCGTAACCGATGCGACCTCCCCTGCAATACTGAGCAAACGGATTGCCTACAAGCTCCTGACCCTCACCGAACAGGAGCGCTTCACTGTATTCCACGGAAAAAACACTCCCGGGCCGCGCGCGCGGCTCCGGCTGGGCGGAACTGGCGCTCGCTATCGGTGGCTTCGGCATCGGGACGGGCGAGTTCGTCATGATGGGCTTGTTGCCGAATGTGGCCCGGGATCTCGGCATTTCGGTGCCCACCGCAGGACACATCATTAGTGCCTATGCGCTCGGCGTGGTGGTCGGTGCGCCGCTCATCGCCGTGCTCGCCGCACGTTGGCCGCGCCACGTGCTGCTGCTGGCGCTGATGGCATTTTTTGCCGTTGGCAATTTCGCCAGCGCGCTCACGCCCGGCTACGCACCGCTCCTCGCGGTTCGTTTTCTCGCCGGCCTGCCGCACGGCGCGTATTTCGGCGTGGCGTCGCTGGTTGCCGCATCCCTCGTGCCTGCAAACGAGCGCGCCAGTGCGGTCGGCCGAATGATGTTGGGGCTGACCGGCGCAACCCTGGCCGGGGTGCCATTGGCAACCTGGATCGGACAGACACTGGGCTGGCGAGCGGCCTATGTTCTGGTGGGCGCCATCGGCCTCCTGACGAGTGTTTTGATCGCCTGCTGCGTGCCGCGAGCCGCTCCCATCAAGGACGCGAGCCCCACCCGTGAGCTGAGCGCGTTGGGTCGCAAGCAGGTCTGGCTGACGCTCGGCGTCGGCTCGGTGGGCTTCGGCGGACTGTTCTGCGTATACAGCTACATCGCACCGACGCTGACCCAGGTTGCCGGGTTGCCGGAGCGTTACGTCCCCTTTGTGCTCATCGTATTCGGTGCGGGCATGATCCTCGGCAATCTGGTCGGGTCGCGGCTCGCCGATCGTGCGCTGATGCGCACGATCGGCGGGGTGCTCGTCTGGACCGCCATCGTGCTGAGCTTGTTCAGCGTAGCTGCCCGCAACGCGTGGGTGGCCACGATTACAGTATTTCTAATCGGCACGGGTGTTGCGATCGTGCCTGCGTTACAGATTCGTCTCATGGATGTCGCCGAGGATGCACAGACGCTCGCAGCGGCGTTGAATCATTCCGCCTTCAACATCGCCAACGCACTGGGTGCGTGGTTGGGCGGCCTGGCCATCGCCGGCGGTTTGGGCTGGGCTTCGACCGGGTGGGTGGGCGCACTACTGGCGCTCGGCGGCTTGATCATCTTTGTCGTGTCGCTGGCCGAGGAGAGACGGAACGCGCGTGAGCGGGTGCGATCAGGACAGATCGCGCCCATGTCATCGACTTGATCGGCCATTTGCTCCGATGACTGCGCCTGAGCGGACGCCGGATTGCCCGGCGTATGATATTGGCGTCCCACGGGGGCTTGCGACAATCACTGCAGATTGGTGGGATATTCCAACCCGAAAACGGAGAAAACCATGATCGGCTACGTAACTCTGGGAACGAACGACCTCAAGCGCGCTGCCGCCTTTTATGATGCGATCGCGAAAGAAATGGGCGTCGGCCGGATGATGGAGAATGAAACCTTCATTGCCTGGGGAAAGCCCGGTGGGGGCGCCGGCATCGGGCTCACCAAGCCCTTTGACGGCAAACCTGCCACCGTCGGTAACGGCGTCATGGTCGCAATCGAGGCCAAAGAGCGCGCGCACGTCGATCGGATCTATCAACTGGCCATGAGCTTGGGCGCAAAGGATGAAGGCGCACCGGGAGATCGCGGCGGCGGTTTCTACGCCGGCTACTTCCGTGATCCGGACGGTAACAAGCTCAACGCCTTTTTCATGGGCTGATGGGCCCTTGCCCGGCCTACCGCATTTAAGGGCGGGGCCTGCAGGCGATGGCGGACCCCTCCAAAGGATTCCGTGGCACGTTTCCGCGGAAACGTGCCACGGACCTGGGCCCGGGACCTGGGGTCGCCCGACTCTTATCCCGAAATACCAACATTTAGAAGCACGAGACGACTTGCAATCCGGCGATTCAGAATGCGAAGACCGTTCCCAGGTTACTCGAGCCTCCGTAAGCGGTCGTACCATAAAATATTCCGTCTGCGCCTTGAATCAATGCGCCCGGGTGGTTCACGGCGGCACCGCCCGTAAAGTAATAGATCACCGTCTCCACCCCGGCGGGCGTGATCTTGAATACGGTCCCCTCGCTGCTCGCGCCCCCCAGCGCAGTTGTGCCGTAGAAATTCCCATCTGCGACGGCACCATCAATCCAAGCCCGAACGGCGAAATCCCTCCAAGTAATGCTCCCGTGCGGCTTGATGTTGGATCGGTAATTCGCTCGCAATCCAGGCGAGTGAGATGTTCGGTTGCGCGCGGCGCAGTTCCTGCAACGCAGCCTTGCCGACTTCGAGTTGCCCGGCCATGCCCGCCGCGGCCGTCAACACCCGGTGTGCGCCGACGAAATCGCTGCGCTGGCGGATGCCCTCGCGCGCCAGCCGCATCGCCTCATCGTAGTTTCGCCCAACATAGTGGGCGTAGCCGGCGATACCGCAATAGATCGCCGCGTACGGATCACGCGGGCTTAAGCGAAGGGCACGGCGCACCGCCACGATGCCTTCTTGCCAGCGCCCGCAGTAGGACAGGGCCAAGCCATGGTAGCCCTGCGCGAGCGAGAAATTTGGGTTCAGGCGCAGCGCCAATTCGAATTCGGCCAGCGAATCCTCGAAGCGCCGGCTATACAAATAGACGCAGGCCAGCGCGTAGTGCGCCCAAGCGTCCTCGCTATCGGCCAGGATGGCGGCCAGCGCGAAGCGCTCGGCGAGAGGCGCCGCGGTCGCCATATCTTCCCAGCCCATGTGCGCGTTGAACGTGTGGCTGGCGGCGAGCACCCCGAGCGCTTGACCATAATTCGGATCGATGGCAATCGCTTTCTCGAGCAGGGCTTGCGCAACCAGATTGTCCTGCCGCGTGACCCGCCAATAATGCGACAGTCCTCGCATCACCAGATCCCATGCGTCCATGCTGTTCGGCGGTTTGCGTTGCGCGTGGAAATTCTCTGCCGCGTAGATCTGCGGTTCGATCGCGGCGACGATGGCTTCGGTGATTTCATCTTGAACTGCGAAGACGTCGGCCATGTTGCGGTCGTAGCGTTCCGCCCAGATATGACCCCCGGTCGCCACATCGTTAAGTTGCGCAGTGATTCGTACGCGATCGCCTCCCTTGCGCACGCTGCCCTCGACCACGTAATCGACCCCGACCTCATCGGCAATCTGCCGAATGTGCACCGCGCGATCCTTGTAGATGAAGGACGAGTTGCGCGCGATCACGAAAAACCAACGCAGCTTGGATAACGCCGTGATGATATCTTCGCTGATGCCGTCGGAAAAATACTCTTGCTCGGGATCACCGCTCATGTTGGTGAACGGAAGAACGGCAATGGCCGGCCGATCGATTCGCGGCAACGCCGATCGCGGCCGATCCTGACCTTCATCCGGCGGCACAGCGGACTCGGCGGTGGATTCCGCTCGGCCACCTTCCGAGTGGGCGCCCACCGCGCCCACGAAACGCAGGCCCTTGCGCGCGATGGTGCGAATCAAGATCTGCTGCTCACCACTGTCGCCGATCGCCTTGCGCGCGGCGTTGATGCGGCTGGTGAGCGTCGAATCCGACACGATCCGACCGCCCCATACCGCAGCGATGAGATCGTCCTTGGTGACGACCCGGTCGCGATTCAGCAGCAAATAGACCAACAAGTCGAACACCTGCGGCTCGAGCGCAATCGGCTCCGCGCCGCGATGGAGTTCGCGACGATCGATATCAAGCACGTATCCGGAAAATGTAAATCGCACGTTGGCGCCTCGTGCCGGAGTTGAACGCGGCTCTCAGGAATTTATCAAGCTCAACTGAAGAACAAATCAAGCGCACCTCAAAGATTTCCGTACCCACAGCAAGCATCCTTTCCGTGCCGACTCGCGCTCACGCCGCGAGCGGATGCACAAAAGCAGACACGATTGGAGCAAAGGAGGTCCCATGGGCGCACTCGTCGCGTTTCTTTACGGAATTGCATCCTACCTCGTATTCTTCGTCACCTTTCTATACGCGATCGGATTCGTCACGGGTGTCCTCGTGCCGAAGACCATCGACACCGGAACGGTCGTGCCGACCTCCGAAGCGCTCGGCATCAATCTGCTCCTGATGTCCATTTTCGCCGTTCAACACAGCGTGATGGCGCGCAAACAATTCAAGAGATGGTGGACGAAATTCGTGCCGAAATCGGTCGAGCGAAGCACCTACGTGCTATTTTCGAGCCTTGCGCTCATCCTTGTGTGCAGCGAATGGCGGCCGATGCCGACGGTGGTCTGGGACATCGACGATCCGCAAATCGCGATGGCAGTGACCGCGCTGTCGTTCATCGGCTTCTTGATCGTGCTCTCCAGCACGTTTTTGATCAATCACTTCGAATTATTCGGACTGCATCAGGTCACCAACAATTTCGCCGGCAACCCGATGCCGGTGCCGCGCTTCCGCACCCCGCTGTACTACAAGTTCGTGCGCCACCCCCTCTACCTGGGCTTTATCATCGCATTTTGGGCGGCTCCGGTAATGACGCTAGGCCATCTGCTGTTTGCGGCGGTAACCAGCGCCTACATCCTCATCGGCATTCTGTTGGAAGAGCGCGACCTCATCGATCTGTTTGGCGACGAGTACCGCCGGTACAAGTCCCGCGTCTCGATGCTGGTGCCTTGGCGCAGATCGGCTGGATAGGGCCGCGCGTCGGGGGGGGGTCGGTGGATGAAGCGGCGGGTGCGACGATTGAGGTCCGACCGCGCGATGACAGTGACTCCCGCCGG
>Ga0187863_10000132_pt1 | contig 65939 bp, 58 predicted proteins | sample June2016WEW_11_1_FD_132975 | JGI IMG/M metagenome (GOLD analysis project Ga0187863, IMG submission 132975) | Peatland microbial communities from SPRUCE experiment site at the Marcell Experimental Forest, Minnesota, USA - June2016WEW_11_10 | ecosystem: Environmental > Terrestrial > Soil >...
CGTGATGCGCTTCGCCGATGCGCGCCGGCAGGCGTCGGTCATGAGCAGCAGTTCCATCAGGTTGTCGTTCGACGGCGGGCAGGTCGGCTGCACGATGAACACATCGCGGCCTCGCACGTTCTCCATCACTTCGACGTTGACTTCACCGTCGCTGAAGCGCCCCACGTAAGCCCGTCCCAGCGGAACGTGCAGGTGGCGGGTGATCTCCTGCGCCAAAAGCGGGTTCGCGTTGCCGGAGAACACCGAAAAGGACGGAGAATCGAACTCTTTGTTGGACGACATATGAACGAACACCGGAACCGAATTGGCTGGGGTGGAAGGATTCGAACCTCCGTATGGCGGGATCAAAACCCGCTGCCTTACCGCTTGGCGACACCCCAACTTGAAAATCAAACGTCGGCGCTAACTGCACCGTTTCTCACGCACCTTCGAGTCTCGACAGCAAGGGCGAGTCGTTGAGGCCGCGCGCCGAATACCCCTGCCATTCCGGCGGAAGCTTGCCGAGGAGTTCGCGCGCTCGCGCTTCCTCGCAGACCAAAAAAACACACGATCCCGTCCCGGTCAGGCGCGCCTCGCCGAAGGGCGAAAGCCACTTCATCGCGCGAGCCACTTCGGGATATCGGCGCCGCACCACCGTGAGGCAGTCATTCCCACCGCCGGACGCCAGAAAACCGTGAATTGTGATGGGCGGGGAATTCCTTGTCAATTCAGGATCCTGAAACACGTCCTTGGTGGGCACCGAAATATTTGGCTTTACGATCAGATAGTTACATTCCGCCGGGGCCACGGGGGCGTAAAGCGGGGTGAGGCGATCCCCGACCCCCTCCGCCCAGGCCGCCCGGCCGCCGACGAAAACCGGCACATCGGCCCCGAGTTTGAGGCCCAGCAGCGCCAATTCCTGCACCGGCCAGCCCACATCCCAGAGCCGATTGAGCGCCACCAGACAGGTGGCCGCATCGGAGCTGCCCCCGCCCATGCCGCCGCCCATCGGGATGCGCTTCACCACCCGGATGTCCGCGCCCAGCGAACACCCGCTGGCGGCCTTGAGCGCGCGGGCGGCCCTGACGCAGAGGTCGGTCTCGGGAGGCACGCCCGGCGCCCCGGCGATCAGCCGGATCTCGCCGTCGGCGCGTACGTCGATATGAATGTCATCGCACAGATCGACGAACTGAAACACCGTCTGAAGCTCATGGTAGCCATCCGCCCGGCGCCCGACGATGTGCAGGAATAAATTCAGCTTCGCAGGCGCGGGCCACGGCGCTCGGCCCCCGCTCACGGAAGCCCCTGCCAATGGTCGACCGCGATTCTGACCCGCGCATCCGACCGGTTAAGCACCAACCGCTTCGGCATCAGGTCGCCGCTCGCCGGCATGTACTCGTCGTAATCGATGGTCCACCCGGCCTGCGAGAGCCTGAGCGCGCGATCCTGCGCGTTGCGCGTCAGGTCGAAAGGAATACTCGGATCCGGGATGCCCAGGAGCCAATAGCGGAGGTTGTCCAAGGGCAGCTCAAAACCGAGCTTGTCCTCGAGCTGCGCCGCCACGGCGCCGCTCGGCGCCGCTCCGTTGAGCGACAGTCCTGCGGGAGTCACCTTGATTTCGGTGGACCCTACGCCAAGAGGACCTGCCAAATGCAGGTCGCTCACCGTCCCGTGCTGCTGCCAATCGAGGGTTGCCTGCCACCCTTGTTGCCCCAGAGCGGCGGCCGCGCGGCCATCGAGCCGCCATGACGCGGCGTGCTCGAGCTGGCCCAGGCGCTCATCCCAGGGAGCGGGCGCTGCGGCCGGCTGCGGTGCGTGACGCACCGTCGCGCATCCGGCGAGCGCAGCCAGGCACATGAACATTGCCAATGATCGGCGCATGGTCATTACTTCGGCGGGGCATGCAGCCTGAGCCGCGTGGCGTTCAGCAGCCTGTTATCCGAATCGTCCTTGCCCGCCTCGGCCCACACTTTCTCCGCCTCGGCACGTTTGCCCGATTGCCACAACACTTCGCCCAGGTGCGCCGCGATGTCGGCACCGCGATCGTCGGCGTAGGCTGATCTCAAGTATCCCAGTGCTTCGTCCGGGTGACCCTGGCGATACAGCACCCACCCCAGACTATCGAGTATCGCCGCGTTGCGCGGAGCCTCGGCATAAGCGCGCTCGATCAGCGTTCGGGCCCGTTTGAGATCCTCGTTGTGGTCCGCGAGCGTATACCCGTAGGCGTTCATTGCCGCCGGATCGTCGGGACGCGATTTGAGCAAGTCCTTGAGTTCCCGAAGTGCGAGTTTGATTTGTCCTTGATCCTCATAAGTCGAGGCCACGGCGTAGCTGATGTCGACGCTGTCCGGATATTGCAGCATTCCCTTGTCCAACACCTCGATTGCCCGCTGCGCGTTTCCGGCGTCGGAGTAGATCTTGGCACGCGCCGCGAACACCTCGGGGGCCCTCGCAGGCTCGTCCTCGATCAGGTGATCGAGCAGTTCCTGGGCCGCGGGCGCCTCGCCGTGCGACTCCAACAGATTGCTGGCTCGCAGAAGCGCCGCGACGGCGTTATCGCCGCTCTGCACCTGACCATAAAAACGCATGGCGCGAGGCACGTCCCCGACCCGCTCCGCGATCAGCCCCAAATAGTAAAAACAGTCATCGGCGAACTTCCCCGTGGCCAACAGCTCGGTGAAGTGCTGAGTGGCCTTGTCGAGCCGGCCCGCCTGCAAATCGAGCAGACCCAGAAGGCGCAGCGCAACCGCCGCCGTCTCCGGCTGGGTGGCGAGCGTCTGAAGCTCCGTGACTGCCGCGTCGTTTTGCTGGGCAGCCAGCAGCAGCAGGGCGTGGTCGAGCACATTGGCCGGGCTCGGGTCGCTCTCGACCAGTGCCATGGCCTCCGCGAGCGGCACCTGCGAATCTCCCGAAAGGATCCTGGCGCGCCAAAATGCCATGACCAGTTCGCGCCGCGCGTCGGGCGCCGCGCTACCGGGCGCCGCCTCTGAGTCGTTCGCCTCCGCCGCGGGCGCCACCGTTTCCATCGCAAGCGCCGCCGCGAAGCTCTTCACCGCCGCTTTGGGATCATCGGCACGCATGGCCGCGAATCCCTGCAGCCTCGCCGCCGTCTGCGAGTTCGGAAATGCGGCCGCCAGCCGGTCCGCCACCTGCCGTGCACCGAAGAGGTTGTCACCCTGTCCCAGCTCGATTTCCAGATCCGCGAACTCCGCATCCGCGCCGCGGGGCGAGGTCGTGAGCACGATCCGGTATTGCTCCGCCGCCTCGGCGATCCGGTCGAGCGCCAGCGCCGCGCGCGCAGCGGCGCGATGCGCCTGGAGTGATGTGGGCTCCACCTGGATCCAGCGAGCCGCCACCGCGGCGGTCAGCGACGGTTGCAGGGATTGCGCCGTCACCTCGCTCGCTCGGGCGAGGAGCGATACGTCCGACCCCGCCGTCGCCGCTGCCGCATACTGCAGGGCGGCCACGCGTGGCTCCTTGCGGTTCAAGGCAATTTCGCCCGTCACGGTATAAAACACCTGGGGCGCTGCGATAGGATCCGCTGCCGGCCGGGTGCCGGCACAGCCGCCGCAGGTGATGACGCAGAGCGATACGACGACCGCGGTAAGGGTTGAAAGCGAGAACACGGGCTCACTATAGCCAAATGAAGCAGCGGGTGCCGTGGATTCCCGCTTGATCTCTCGCACTTTCTTCACGAGAATCTGACAGTTACAGAGCAAAGCGATTTCATGGCATTCAACATTCTCGGACTGAATCACAAGACCGCGCCCGTTGCCCTGCGCGAGAAGGTGGCATTCAGCGAGGACCGCTTGGCGACCGCGCTGCGCACCTTGAGGCAGGAGAGCGGCGTCGCGGAGGTGGTGATTTTATCCACCTGCAACCGGACCGAGCTCTACTGGTCTGGCAGCGCCACCCCGTTGGACATCTCCCAATGGCTCGAGCGCCATCATGGCGATAATTTGAATCTGACCGCGAGTCTGTACGTCCATCAGGAACGCCTGGCGGTCGAGCATGCCTTCAGCGTCGCCTCGGGGCTGGACTCGATGGTGCTCGGTGAAGCACAGATACTCGGTCAATTGAAGGAGGCCTATCGGGTCGCGCAGGAGACCGGCAGCACCGGGCCCTCGCTCAACAAGCTTTTTCAGGCCGCCTTTTCGGCCGCCAAGCGCGTGCGATCGGAGACCCAGATCGGCGCCAACGCCGTGTCGCTCGCCTCGGCCACGGTCAGCCTCGCGAAGCGCATATTTGCGGATTTGAGCGCTCACTCCGCACTGATGATCGGCGCCGGCGAGATGATCGGCCTCGCCGCGCGCCATTTTGCAAGCGCCGGCGTCAAGCGCATGGTGATCGCCAACCGTACGTTGGCGCGCGCGCAAACCATCGCGGCGGAGGTGAAAGGCTACGCCGTGGACCTGACCGCCCTCGACAAGGAACTTGCCGCAGCCGACATCGTCGTGAGCTGCACCGCGAGCACCCTCCCCCTCGTCACCGAACCCGCGGTCGCCGCCGCCATACGCACGCGACGACATCGCCCCATCCTCATGGTCGACCTCGCCGTACCGCGAGACATCGACCCTGCAGTCGCGAATCTGAGCGACATCTATCTCTTCTCCATCGACGACCTGCAACAGCTCATCGACGAAAACCGTCAGCGCCGCGAACTGGCCGCCGGCGACGCACGCACCCTGCTCGAGCAGGAGGTCGCTCGGTTCCTGGCCGATGCGCGCGCGCACGACGCGGCCCCTGCGATCCGCTTGCTGCGCGAGAGCGCCGACGCCATCCGGCAACAAACCGTGGACCAGGCGAAACGCATGCTCGCGGCGGGCAAATCCTCCAACGAGGTCATCGACTTCCTCGCCAACACGCTCACCAATCGGCTGCTGCACACCCCGACTCAAGCGCTGCGCCAGGCAGCCGAGTCGACCGAGACAGCCGAACGAGATCTCGCGCATGCCCTGAAGCAGCTGCTCCTGGAAGAACGCGGCCGGCATTGACGAAGGCCGCTATAATCGGCGCCCATGAAGGATTCCATCCGGCGCAAGCTCGAGAAACTCGATGAACGTTTCGAGGAGGTGGGGCGCCTGCTGTCCGAGCCCGAGGTCATCGCGCGCCAGAACCGATTTCGCGACCTGTCCATGGAGTACGCGCGGCTGGGGCCGCTCGTCGACCGCTATCGCGGGTTCATCGCCCTCGAAGGCGACGCCGAGACCGCGCGCGAGCTGGCGATGGCGGAGGAGCTGCGGGAGTTGAGTCCGCGGCTCGAGGCCGAGGAGTTGGAGCTGCAGCGCCTGCTGGTCCCGAAAGATCCCCTGGACGACAGCAACATCTTTCTCGAAGTCCGCGCCGGCACCGGCGGAGACGAAGCCGCACTTTTCGCGGGTGACCTGTTCCGGATGTATGCGCGCTTCGCGGAGACCAAGCGCTGGGAGGTGGAAACGTTGAGCGAAAGCCCGGGCGAACATGGTGGCTACAAGGAGATCATCAGCCGCATCATCGGCAAGGGCGCGTACTCGCAGCTCAAATTCGAATCCGGCACGCATCGGGTACAACGGGTGCCCGCAACCGAAGCGCAGGGCCGGATCCACACCTCCGCCGTCACCGTGGCGATCCTTCCCGAGCTGGAGGAGGTCGCAGCCATCGAGCTGAACCCGGCGGATTTGCGCATCGACACGTACCGCTCCTCCGGGGCCGGCGGCCAGCACGTCAACAAAACCGACTCCGCGATCCGAGTCACGCACCTGCCCACCGGCATCGTGGTGGAGTGCCAGGACGAGCGCTCGCAGCACAAGAATCGCTCGCGCGCCCTGTCGCTGTTGAAAGCCCGGCTGCTCGCGAGCGAGCGCGAGAAGCAGGCCTCGCAACAGGCGCAGACGCGCAAACTTCAGGTCGGCTCGGGCGACCGGTCCGAGCGCATCCGCACGTATAACTTTCCGCAGGGCCGCGTCACCGATCACCGCATCAACTTGACCCTGTACAAGCTCGATGACGTGATGAACGGCAACATCGGGGAGCTCATCGGAGCGCTCAATCAGGAACACCAGGCCGAAGAACTCGCCAGTCAGGTCGATTGATTTCCGTGCGCACCGTCACCGACACACCGAACACGATCGCCGGGTTATTGCGAATCGCCGCAGAACTTCTCTGCGAGCGCAGCGACTCGCCGCGGCTCGACGCCGAAGTGATTTTGGGAAATCTTCTGGGCGCGACGCGCTCCGCGCTCACGGTGAGACGCGACGACGCGATCGATGCCGACACCGAGCGCGCTTACCGCGAACTGATCGTCCGCCGCGCGGGCGGCGTGCCCGTCGCCTACCTCACCGGCGTGCGCGAGTTCTGGTCCCTGCCGCTCAAGGTGACCCCCGCCGTCCTGGTGCCGCGCCCTGAAACCGAGCTTCTGGTCGAGCAAGCGCTCGAGCTTCTGGTCGGCGGCTCCGCCGCCGTGCTGGACCTCGGCACCGGGAGCGGCGCCATCGCCCTCGCTGTCGCTTCCGAGCGCCGCGATGCGCGCGTCGTCGGCGTCGACATTTCGGAGGCGGCAATCCGGGTTGCGCGCGATAATGCCGAAGCCCTCGGACTGGCCCACATAGAATGGCGGGTGGGTTCCTGGTTCGCCGCCGTTGCGGAGGAGCGTTTCGATGTCATCCTCTCGAACCCCCCTTATATCCGCGCCCGGGACGCCGCCCTCGCCTCGCTCCAGGCCGAGCCCGCCATGGCGCTGATCGGCGGTCCGACGGGTCTCGAGCAGCTCTCGTCCATCATTGCCGCGGCTGCCTCGCACCTCAACCCCGGCGGTTGGCTGTTGACCGAACACGGCGCCGATCAGGCGGGCGCGGTAGCCGCCCTGTTCGAGCGGCAACACTTTCAGGACATTCGTTCGCTCGAGGATTATTCAGGCCGGCCCCGCCTCACGCGGGGCCAACTCCGCGGGCCCAGCCCGCCTCCACTCAATCAGGAATCACCATGATCCGTTTCGAAACGACTTTGGGCAATTTCTCGGTCGAACTGTTCGACGACAAGGCGCCGGTGAGCACCGCAAACTTCTTGAAGTATGTGGACGAAGGCTTCTTCGATGGCACCGTGTTCCATCGCATCGTCCCGGGCTTCGTCATCCAGGGCGGCGGCTTCACCGAAGATATGGCGCAAAAAAAGCATCACCCGCCCATCAAAAATGAGGCCGACAACGGCGTCAAGAACACCCGCGGTACGCTGTCGATGGCCCGCACCAACGACATCAACAGCGCCACCTCTCAGTTCTTCGTGAATCTGAAGGACAACGACTTCCTCGACAACACGCGGGGCAATTTCGGCTATGCCGTGTTTGGCAAGGTGACCGAAGGCATGGATGTGATCGACAAGATCGCCGCGGTCAAGACCGGCCGGCGCCGGGGCTTCGAGGACGTGCCGCTCGACCCGGTGATCATGACGGGCGTCCGGCGCGCATAGATACCGATGCGGCGCTTGGTCCGCGGGATGCTGTGGCTGGTCCTCGCGTGCCTGGCCCTCTCCGTCCTGTCGGTGTTGATCTTCCGCTGGGTGAACCCGCCTTACAGCGCCTTCATGGCGCAGAGCCAGATCTCGGCCTGGGCGAGCCGCGATCGCACCTACGTATACCGCCGCACGTGGGCGGATCTCACCCGGATCTCGCCGAATCTGCCGCTCGCCGTGGTCGCCTCGGAGGATCAGAAGTTCCCGGAGCACTGGGGGTTCGATGTCGAGGCCATCGAGAAGGCGTACGAAATGAACCGCCACAGCCACCACGTGCACGGTGCGAGTACCATCAGTCAGCAGGTGGCCAAAAATCTGTATCTTTGGTCCGGCCGAAGCTACTTCCGCAAGGCGTTGGAAGCCTACTTCACCGTGCTCATCGAGGGTTGCTGGCCAAAACGCCGCATCCTCGAGATCTACCTCAACATCGCCGAATTCGGCTACGGAACCTACGGGGCGGAGGCGGCCTCCCAGCGTTTCTTCCATAAGTCCGCCTCGCGTCTGTCGCGCAGCGATGCAGCCGTCCTCGCAGCCGTCCTGCCGAATCCCGAGCACTGGTCCGCCGCCGCGCCTCCGCGATATGTTCTTGAACGGCGCGATTGGATCCTGAATCAGATGCAGGCGTTGGGCGGTGCGGAGATGCTCGGCGAAATCGACGCATACCCGGACCGGCACCACGCGCCATGAGCTACGCGATCGACACCATCGTCATGGCGGAGACACCGGAAGGCATCTCGATCTCGATCCGCCCTGCGGGATTCGCCGTCCGTGCCTGCGCCTTCCTCATCGATGCTTTGATCCGCATCGCCATTTTGTTCGCCTGCGCCTCCCTGTTTTCGCCCGGCCGCCAGTTCGGCGTCGGGCTGTACCTGATCTCGGCCTTCGTGATCAATTGGCTCTACCCCGTGCTGTTCGAGATGTCGGCGGCGGCGGCTACTCCGGGTAAACGGGCCTTGGGCCTGTACGTGCTCATGGCAAACGGGCTTCCGCTCACGCCCGCCGGCTGTCTGATCCGAAACCTGCTGCGCGCGGTCGACATGCTGCCGCTGCTGTACGCCTCCGCCATCGTGTCCATTCTCTTGAGGCGCGACTCTCGCAGACTGGGCGACCTCGCCGCCGGCACCGTGGTCGCCTACCGACATGAGCTCGAGAAAGCCGGCGGCCTTGCCGAGGGAGTTCCCCTTCCGCCGCCTCTTCCCCTGACCATGCGCCAGCAGCTCGCCCTCACCGCCTTCGCCTGGCGGGTGAATCGCCTGACCGCGGCGCGCGCCGAAGAGATTGCATCCCACGCCGCAGCCGGGCTTCTGAGCGCTTGCGCATCGGCCACCGCGACGCCCAAGACCGACCGCCTGATCGGCATCGCCCGCTGGCTGCACGGCGACCGGCGATGACGGCGCTCGACTTCGAGACCTCGAACGAGGCGCAGTGGAGCGAGCTCGAGCAGGCGGTGACCCGCGGCGAGAGGACGCTGGACCCCGAGCGATTCTTGTTTCTGTACCGCAGCGCCTGCGAGCATCTCGCATTGGCCGAAGCGCGCGGCTTTCCCGCCCCGCTCGTGTCGAGGCTGTCCGCCGTCACGGCGCGCGCTCATCAGATCGTGTATCGACAGACGGATCTCGGGCTCGGCCGGATCGCCCGCACGCTGATGCATGCTTTTCCCGCCGCGGTCCGCGCCCACCGCTGGTACGTCCTCGTCGCGGCGCTGCTCGTCATCGCGCCCGCCATCGCAGTGGGTTACGCCGTGGCCCATCGACCCGACCTCGTCCTGTCTCTGGCCGACAGCATCACGGTCGAGGAATTGGGGCGCATGTACGACCCGACCAATCCTGCGATCGGGCGGTTGCGCGACGCGGGCACCAACTGGATGATGTTCGGGTTTTACATAGCCAACAACATCGGCATCGCCTTTCAGTGCTACGTCTCCGGCATCCTGTTCGGGCTCGGCAGCCTCTATTATCTGGCCTTCAACGGCGCATTCGGCGGAGCAGTCGCAGGCTACGTCACGTCGATCGGTTTTTCAGCAACGTTCTTTCCGTTCATCGCAACCCATTCCGCGTTCGAAGTCACCGCGGTGGTGCTGAGCGGCGCTGCCGGCCTTAGAATCGGACGCTCGGTGCTCCTGCCCGGTCGTCTGCCCCGCATGGCTTCGCTGCAGCTTGCCGCACGGGAAACGAGCGTCATCGTTTTCGGATCGGCGGTCATGTTGGTGATCGCCGCCGCCATTGAGGCGTTCTGGTCCTCGGCTGCCTGGGTCAGTCCGAGCGCCAAATTCTCGGGCGCCGCGGGTTGCTGGATATTGGTCGCGATCTTTTTCCTGAGGCGTCCGCGTGCAGATTGAGGCCATCTCCGTGGTGCTGCGGCCGCGATCCATTTGGGAGGGATGCGACCTTGGGGTGCGCCTGTTGCAGTCGTGGTTGCGCCCGGTGTACCGCACGTATCTCGCCGTGGCGCTGCCTCTCTTTGCCCTCTGTCTGTTGACCGACCCCATCGCCGGCTGGCTGCCGACACTCTTGATCTGGCTGTCGAAGCCCTGGCTGGATCGGACCGCTCTATTTGCTTTGTCGCGCGCGCTGTTTGGCCAACGCACCACACTCGAGGATCTCTGGGATCATCGGCGGGAGGTTTGGCTGACCGGGCTCGCCACCGCGCTCACATCGCAACGCCTGAGCGCCTCGCGCAGCTTCAAGCAGCCGATTTTGCAGCTCGAGGGATTATCGGGTGCCGCGCTTGGGAGTCGGGTCCGGCAGCTGACGGCCCGCCATCGAGGCACCGCTCGCGCCATGACGGTGGCGTTTGCCAACGCGGAATTCGCACTGACGGTGAGCGCGCTGTCGCTGCAAATCTGGCTCTCGCCTCATGCGTCGGAGATTCCGAGGGATTGGCTGTCCGCCGCGCCCGAATTCATGAGTAGCTTCAAGACCTCGATTGCGTATGCCGCCGCGGTGGCGTTTCTCGAGCCATTCTACGTGGCCGCCGGGTTCGGCATGTACATCAACCGCCGCGTGGAACTCGAGGCGTGGGACATCGAGCAGGAATTTCGCCGTGCGTTCTCCGATTGACGCCCTGCTCTTGACTCTTCTGCTGGCGGCTCCCTGCAGCGCGACGGTTGTGGTTGCCGACCCAACGACCTCCTCTTCGGTATCCGCGGCTCATCCTGCGCTCGGCGCCGCCCTAACTCTCGACGAAGTCCGGGCGGCGGCCGCCAAGCTGAGCACGGATCCGAACTTGGGCGGCACCCACAAGATCCGATCATTGCGCTGGACCCAGCCGCGCGCGCCGGATCGGCCGCAGAATCCTCCACCGTGGATCGAGGGCCTGTTCGAGTACCTCGGGCAAACCGCGAGCGTGCTGCTCTGGGTGGCGGGCGCCATCGCAGCCGCCGTCGCCGTGCTTTGGGCCTACCGAACGTTCAAGGCGCGTACCCCCCGGGAGGAATTCTTGGCCGAGCCTGTCGTTACCCGCATCGGCGACATGGACATCCGGCCTGAATCGTTGCCGGCGGACATCGGCGCGGCAGCGCTCGCGCTCGCCGAGGCGGGGAAAACCCGCGAGGCCCTCTCGCTCCTGTACCGGGGCGCCCTGTCCCGCGCCGTACATCGCTTCGGCGCCGCCATCGGCGAGTCTTTCACGGAGGGCGAAGCGCTGCGCGCCGTGGGTCTGCGTCTCGATCCCACACGCCTCGAGTACTTCTCCGATCTGGTGGGTATCTGGCGCAGGGCGGGTTACGCGGGCGAAGCACTATCGGGCGATCCCGTCAGACATCTTTGCCGGGGCTTTGCCACTCTCGATGTGGCGGCGCCATGACCCGGGACCGATGGATTCAGTTGGTCGCCGCCCTTGGGTTGATCGCGCTCGGCGTTTGGATCGCCCGACATACCTACTGGGACGAGGTCACGGTCACGCTGCCACCCAAGGGTGAAGCCGCGCGCAATCCCTACTACGCGGTGGTGCATCTGGCCGAAAGCCTCGGCATCCACACCACCATGATCGGTTCGCTCCACGAACTTCCCCCCGACGCCACCGTGCTGGTCAACAGCTTCTACGATGACCTGCGCCACGAATCGATCGAGTCGCTGCAGGCTTGGGTGCAATCCGGCGGCCGGCTGATCATCCGCGGCGCCACCCTCGGAGCCAGCGAGCCGCTGCAAATCTGGAGCGGCATCAGACCGCCGGAGCGTGATTCGCGGGCAGCGCGAGCGGCACGTCCCCGCGGCGAGGAGGACTGTCAGCCGATGGCGGTCGGCATTGACGGGATTGCCACCGGGCAATCGCTCGTTCTATGCGACGCTCTGCCGACCGGCCTGACGAGCTCGCGGGTACCCTCGTGGTCGCTGTCCGATTCCAGCGGCATACAGGTGTTGCGCGTGCCCATCGGGCGGGGCGAATTGACGGTCGTCGGGCCGAGCTTGATGTTGGCCAACCAAAGCTTGCCGAAAAAAGACCACGCACTGATTTTCGTCGCGGCGGCGGACTTCAAGCACGGCGATCGGCTGCGGATCCTGAGCCGCATCCGGGCCGAGCCTTTGCCGGTGCTGCTCTGGCGGCTGGCCGCCCCCGCCATCGTGTTCCTGCTGGCAGCCGTCGGCTTGACCATCATCAGATATCTTCCGCGATTCGGTCCTGCGATCGCCGTGCCCGCGCCGACGCGGCGCTCACTCGCCGAACAGATACGCGCCAACGCGCGCTTCGCCCGGCGCACCCAAAGGCTCGCATCGCTTCGAGCTGCCATTCGCCGGGGCCTGGACGAGGTCGCGCAGAGACGCATCGTCGGCTACGCGCTCATGGGCCCTCGCAAGCGAGCGGAGGCTTTGGCAGCAAGCACCGGGATCGACGCCGCGACGATCGCCGCCGCTCTCGTCAGCGATGCCGCGGGCGGCGTGAACGAGCACCGCGCGGCCATCACGCTGCTGGAGGCCTGCCGACGTATCCTGATCAGGTCCGACCCCCACCAAAGGCACCACGCATGACCGAAGAATCTCCCGCCATCGCCCGTGCCGGCGAACTGCTCGCCAAGCTGCGCGCCCAGATAGCCAATGCCCTGGTGGGCCACCAGGCAGTCGTCGATCAAACCCTGATCGCATTGCTGGTCGCCGGGCACGTGCTTCTGGAAGGCGTTCCCGGCCTCGGCAAGACCCTGTTGGTGCGCGCGCTCGCACAAGCCCTGGCGCTGAAGGTGGCGCGCGTGCAGTTCACTCCCGACCTCATGCCCTCGGACATCACCGGCCATGCCATATTGGATCCGGCGACTCACGCCATGCGAGTGGTGCGTGGTCCGGTGTTCACGAACATCCTATTGGCGGATGAGATCAACCGGGCGCCGGCAAAAACGCAGAGCGCCCTTCTGGAGGTCATGCAGGAGCATCAGGTGACGCTCGAGGCGGAAACTCTGCTGCTTCCACGCCCGTTCATGGTCCTCGCGACGCAGAACCCGCTCGAGACCGAGGGCACATATCCGTTGCCGGAGGCGCAGCTCGACCGGTTCCTGCTGAAAATCGACATGAAATATCCGACGCAGAGCGAAGAGGTCGACATCGTTGCGCGCACCACGACCGATCAGACCGGCGACGCATTGCCCTTGTCCGGCGTCACTCCCGTGCTGACCGAACGCGCCGTGCTCGCCTTGCAGCACCTGGCTGCAAGGCAGCGCGTGGACACGGCGGTCGTCGATTATGCGGTGCGCATAGCGAGGGCCACCCGCGACTGGCCGGGCATCGCGGTAGGGTCGGGCTCTCGGGGTCCAATCGCACTGGTGCGCGCGGCGAAGGCGGCGGCGCTGCTCGCCTCGCGCTCCTTCGTGCTGCCCGAGGACGTGAAGGCGGTTGCGGTTGCGGCCCTGCGTCACAGGATCGCGTTGTCGGCCGATGCGCAGCTCGACGGGCGCAAGCCCGACGACGTGTTGGCGGTGATTCTGGAAGCCACGGCTGCCCCTCGGTTATGACGTGGGCCGATTTGAAACTCTGCAGGTCCGCGCTGCCCTCGCGCACATTGATTGCGATCTTGACCGTCATCGGCGCTCTGCTGGTCGCGGCAGCGTTCACCAGGGCGCCGGCGCCCGCGGTCGCTGGAAGCGCAGCCGGGCTCGCCCTCGTACTCGGTCTGCTGGCGTGTCTCGACCTGTATGTCAGCGTCGCTCAATGGCGCGCGGCACCCCTCACGCTTCACCGCCGCCTGCCGCATGCCTTCGCTGTCGGCGAGCCGGTGCGCCTCGAGGTCAGCCTCGTCAATCCCGGCCGGACCACACGCCGCGGGCGCTACTTCGAACTGACCGACCCGACGCTGATCGCGCCGGCGATGCCGCTGCGCTTCGCCATCGGGCCGGGAAGACGCGAAACGTATCAATTTGAGCTGACACCGACCGCACGCGGCATGAAGTCCTTCGAGGCCGGACAGATCCTGTTGCGCTCCGTCTTGGGACTTCTGGACTGGAACCTGCGCATCGGGCACGCGGAGGCTCGCCGCGTGTTTCCCGATTTCAAACGTCAAGCCGCCTTTGCGTGGATGGCGAGCAACCGACGGCTGGCGGAACTCGGGATTAAGTCGGTGAGACGCCGGGGTTCGGGCACCGACTTCGATCAATTGCTCGAATACCGCCCGGGAGATCCGATCCGCCACATCGACTGGAAGGCGACGCTCAAGCACGGCAGGCCGATCAGCCGGTCGTTTCGCGACGACCGCGATCAAAGCGTCATGTTCCTGCTCGATTGCGGACGCCGGATGCGCGCCGACGACACTCAGTCGGGCATCGGCGCAACCCATTTCGACCAATCGCTCGACGCCCTGATGCTGTTGGCGTTCGTCGCGCTCAGCAAGGGCGATGCGGTCGGCGCGATGACCTTCGGCACCGCGGTGGGCGGCGAGAAGCGCTTTGCGCCGCGCAAGGGCCGGCAGACGCTCAACGCCCTCATGGCGGAACTCGGAGACGTCGAGCCGTCGCCGACCTTCTCGGATTACTTGACCGCTGCGGCCGAGCTCGTCCAACGCCAGCGCAAGCGGGGATTGGTCGTCGTGATCACCAACTGCCGGGACGAGGATTCGGCGGAGCTCGCCGCGGCGCTCGCTCTGCTGCGTTCCAGACACTTGGTGGTGCTCGCCAATCTCAAGGAACAGATCGTCGGGCAGATCGCCGCTCAAACCCTGTCGAACCCGCTTTCCGTGCTCGAGGTGGCAGCCGCGGTGGAATACGACCAGCGGCGGCGCGATATGCATGGGCGCCTCGCCATGAATGGCATCGTGCTGATCGACTGCGAACCGCGGGCGCTCGGCGTGGAACTCGTCAATCGCTACAACGTGTTGAAGCGGACGAGGGCGATTTAGCCCGTGTACACTTCGTCCGAATGAAGCATCCCATTGCCCGCGGAGCTTTGGTATCCGCCGCCATCGTTTGCATGCCCCTCTGCACGGGCAGCTTTGCCGCGGCGTCCGCCTTGCGGTCTGCGGCGCCGAGACCGCGAGCGGCGGCGCCGGCGCTATCTCCCGCGCCCTCCGACCATCTGAGCTATGGGCGTTTCAATGACCTTGCGATTTATTCTCCGGTGGGTGCGCCGAAAAGTTTCGTGCTGCTGTTGTCAGGAGCCGAAGGGTGGGATTCGCGCGTTGCCATGCTGGCGCAACAGTTCGCGGATCAAGGCGCACTGGTGGCCGGCGTCGACTTGCCGAAGCTCGACGCCAACCTGGCGGCCGACCCGGGCGACTGCGTCTTCCTGGACGGAGATCTGGAGAACCTGAGCCACTTCCTGCAGGCTTACTACCACGTGCCGACCTACCTTCGGCCCTTTCTTCTCGGTTATCGGGCGGGAGCCGTTCTGGCTTACGCGACACTCGTGCAAGCGCCGGCCAATACATTTGCCGGTGCGCTGACCGTCGGATTCTCGCCGAGTACGCACCTGCTCAAGCCCCTCTGCAAGGGCTCGGGCCTCGAATTGGCGCGCCCGGCCGGCGTCGATGCGACCTCAATCCGGTATCTGCCGGCCAAGCGGTTGGAAAGTCCATGGGTGCTGTTCCAAGCCGACCACGATCCCGGCGCGAGCGGGCAGGACGCGGCGCAATTCATCGCCGGCATGCAGGGGGCGGCGCTCGTCACTTTGCCCGGAATCGCAGGCGACTACCCGCCCTCCGACACCTGGGTGCCCAAAGTCCTCGCAGCCTTCTCCACCTTGGTCGCCCGAGCGGGCGCAGAGGCGCTGCCGCTCGCCCCGGCGGCGCTTGGCGACTTGCCGGTGGTCGAGGTCCCCGCTCAGCCGGGAACCGCCACGACCGATACATTCGCCATCATCATGTCGGGCGACGGCGGCTGGGCTGGGCTCGACAAGGAAGTCGCCGACGCACTCAGCGTCCACGGCATTCCCGTGGTCGGCCTCGATTCGCTGCGCTACTTCTGGAGCGCGCGCACGGCCGACGGCCTCGCGCGAGATACCGACCATATGATTCGCTACTATCTCGCGCATCTGGCGAAGAAACGGGTGCTGCTGATCGGGTATTCGCAAGGCGCGGACGTGCTGCCGTTCGCGGTCAATCGGCTTCCGGCGGCCACCCGGGCCAGGGTGGCGCTTGCGGTGCTCATGGGAATGTCCGAACACGCGCTGTTCGAGTTTCACGTGAGCAGCTGGATCGCCAACGACACGACGGGGCCGTTGACCCTTCCGGAGGTCAGCCGCATCGTCGGGATTCCCGTCTCGTGCATCTATGGAGACGGCGACAAGGATTCGCTCTGCCCCAAACTCGATCCGACCAAGATCCGGGTCGTGAAACTGCCCGGCGGCCACCATTTCAACGGCGACTATGCAGGGTTGGCCCGGGTGATCCTGGCAACGGCCAGTCCTTGATGGGCATATCGAGACGAAGGTTTTTGAGGACCGCCCCCGCGGTACCGCTCCTGGCCGCGTCGATCATGCGGACGGCGGCGGCGGCTTCCGCGCAGCGCGCGGAGCATGGCGCAGCGGCGGTTTCGACCACCGCTCTTAAGACGATGACCGCGGGCGCGGTACCGATATCCGCCGCCGAGCGGCGGGCGCGAGTCGCCAAGGTGCAGGCGCTCATGGCAACGCGCGGTGTGGGGGCGCTGCTCCTCGATACCGGCTCCTCGCTCGACTACTTCACCGGAATAGAGTGGCACAGCTCCGAGCGCACGACGGCGGCCATCATCCCCGGGCGGGGTGAGGTCATCATCGTCACGCCTGCGTTCGAAGAGCCCTCGGTGCGCGAAACGCTGGCCATCCCCGGCGACGTGCGCACCTGGAACGAGGACGAGAGCCCGTTCCTTCGCATCGTGCAAGGCCTGCGCGACCGGGGAGTTCGTTCCGGCCGCGTTGCGGCGGAGCCGACCATGCGATTCTTCATACTCGACGGCGTCAAAAATGCTTCCGGCAGCTACGAGATCGTTTCCGGCGATCCGTTGATTCGAGCCTGCCGGATGATCAAGTCGCCGGCCGAACTTGCACTCATGCAGACCGCCAACGACGTGACGCTCGCGGCGCTCCGTCACCTGCATGCACTCATCGAGCGGGGCATGAGCGCCTCCGACTTGGCGGCCATCGTCACCGACGCCACACAGGCATTCGGAGGCTCCCCCGAATTCGCCCTGATCCTGCTGAACGAGGCGTCCGCCTACCCGCACGGCTCGCACCAATCGCAGTCGGTCGCGGAAGGCTCGGTGATTCTCACGGATTGCGGCTGCACCGTGCACGGGTATCAATCCGACATCTCGAGGACCTGGGTGTTCGGCGAAGCCAACGCCCGGCAGCGCAAGCTCTGGGACACCGTGAAGCGCGGTCAGCAAATCGCCTTGGAAAGCGCCACGCTCGGTGTCGCCGTGGGTGCGCTGGACGATGCCGTGCGCAAATACTACGAGAGCGAGGGGTGGGGGCCGGGCTACAAGCTTCCCGGGCTGTCTCATCGTACCGGTCATGGCATCGGTCTCGACGGTCACGAGCCGGCTTACCTGGTGCATGGCGACACGACGCCGCTCGAAGCCGGCATGTGCTTCTCCGACGAGCCGGGCATCTACATCCCGGGCGAGTTCGGCGTGCGCTTGGAGGATTGCTGGCACATGACCGGCGCCGGTCCGAAACTCTTCACCGGCCTCGCGAAGTCCATCGACGATCCGGTCTAGATCGTGCGCGAACCGCCTGCGGACGCCCGGTCGCCGTGGAGGTAGGCATCGAAGGTCATGGCGACCGAGCGCATCAACAGGCGACCCGCCGGGGTCAACGCGATGCGGCCGTCGGCGAGTACCACGAGACCATCCGCCTGCAAGACCTGGAGGCGCTGCAATTCACCGGCAAAATAGCCGTCAAAGCGTATGTCATGGCGGCGCTCGAAGGCGGCCATGTCCACGCTGCCGTTGCACATGATCTCCTGAATGACGTCCCTGCGCACCACATCGTCGCGGCTCATGCGCACGCCGCGACTCGAGGGCAGGGCGCCGCTGGCAACCGCTCCCTCGTAGTCGCCGAGCGCCTTATAGTTCTGCACGTACAGATCGCCCACCTGCCCAATCGCACTGACGCCGAGATTCACGAGATCGCGATTCGCGTGAGTCGTATAGCCTTGAAAACTCCGGTGAAGGGTGCCGTTCATTTGCGCTTGCGCGAGACCGTCGGTGGGCAGCGCGAAATGATCCATGCCGATATACACGTAGCCCGCTCCGCACAGCTTCTCGACGGCCAGCTGCAGCAGGCTCAACCGAAGCGCCGGACCGGGGAGCTCGCCGGGGACGATTTGCCGCTGCGCTTTGAACACCCGCGGCATGTGGGCATAGCCGTACACCGCCAAACGATCCGGGCGCATCGCGATCACCTGGTCGAGAGTCGCCTCGAAAGTCGCCAGAGTTTGCCTCGGTAGACCGTAGATCAAGTCGAAATTGATCGAGCGAAAGCCCAATTCACGCGCCTGGCCATAAACCCGCGCCACCATTTCCGCGGGCTGAACCCGGTTGACCGCCCGCTGCACGTTTTCATCGAAATCCTGGACTCCCAAGCTGACCCGGTTGAAGCCAAGTGCTTTCAGGAGCTCAAGCATGCCCGGGTCCACTCCGCGGGGATCGATTTCAATCGAGTAATCCCGGGATTCGGCGTCGGTCAACTGGAATTCGTGATCGATTCTGTCGATCAGCTCGATCAACAGCCGCCGCGGAAGATAGGTCGGGGTGCCCCCGCCGAAATGCAACTGCTCGACGGTTCTTTCGCGGCCGAAAATTGCGCCGCGCTGGGAGATCTCGCGCACCAGGTGTCGGACGTAGTCGTCCGCCCGTGCCAGGCGGCGCGTCACGATTTTATTGCACCCGCAATAAAAACAAGGGGTCAGGCAAAACGGAACGTGCACGTACAGCGACAGCGGCATTCTCTGGTCCGCGCCCGCGCTCGTGGCAGCGGCCTGTTCATAATCGCCCGCCGCGACTCCATTGCGAAATTGCATCGCAGTGGGATAAGAGGTATAGCGCGGACCCTCCCGATCATAGCGGCGCATCAGATCGGGGTCGAAACAAACGGCCGTGGCAGCAGTCATCGTAATTCCTCGAAGTGACTCGAGCTCATGAAATGTGGACCCTAGGCTTCCTTGAAGCGCGGCCCCCGCCAATAGGTAGTTTCCCGTAGTTCTGCGCAGAAGCGAACTCTACGTAGGAGGCCCCGGTACGTTACTGATACCGGCCGCGCAACATAATTCCTACGATGCGCCGCGTGTCCTCACCGTACGTATCGAGGTAGCAAGATGATGTCGAGTACGCTCTCGCCCGCCAGGGAACCCCCCGTGATCTACAACGATGCGGTGGTGCGTCAATTCACACTCATGACGATCATTTGGGGAATCGTCGGCATGACCGTCGGCGTGTTCATCGCCGCGGAACTGATCTGGCCCACCTTGAATTTCGATCTGCCCTTCTTGAGTTATGGGCGGCTGCGGCCGCTGCATACCAATGCGGTCATTTTCGCGTTCGGCGGCTGCGGCCTCTTCGCAAGCTCTTATTACATCGTACAGCGCACCTGCAAGGTGCGTTTGATCTCCGACCGGCTCGCCACGTTCACCTTCTGGGGGTGGCAGCTGGTGATTCTCCTGGCTGCGATCAGCCTGCCGCTCGGAATCACCAAGGGCAAGGAATACGCCGAGCTCGAATGGCCCATCGACCTTCTGATCGTGGTCGTGTGGGTCGCCTACGCGTATGTCTTCTTCGGCACCCTGGCGATTCGAAAGGTCAAGCACATCTACGTGGCCAACTGGTTCTTCGCCGCGTACATCATCACCATCGCCGTTCTGCACATCATCAACAATCTGGCAGTGCCGGTCTCCCTCACCAAATCGTACGTGATCTATTCGGGCGTGGTCGACGCCATGGTGGAATGGTGGTACGGCCACAACGCGGTGGGATTCTTTCTGACCGCGGCGTTTCTGGGAATGATGTATTACTTCGTGCCGAAGCAGGCGGAGCGTCCGATCTACTCGTACCGCCTGTCGATCGTGCATTTCTGGGCATTGATTTCCATCTACATGTGGGCTGGCCCGCATCACCTGCAGTACACGAGCCTGCCCGACTGGGCGCAATCGCTCGGCATGGTGTTCTCGATCATTCTGCTCGCGCCTTCCTGGGGCGGCATGATCAACGGAATCATGACGCTGTCCGGCGCCTGGCACAAACTTCGGACCGACCCCATTCTCAAGTTCCTGATCGTCGCGCTGTCTTTCTACGGCATGTCGACGTTCGAGGGCCCGATGATGTCCATCAAGACGGTCAATGCGTTGGCGCACGACACGGACTGGGTCATCGGCCATGTGCATTCGGGCGCATTGGGCTGGGTCGCCTTCATGACCATCGGCTCGATGTATGTGCTCCTCCCGCGGCTCTATGGTCGCAAGGAGATGTATAGCATCCGGCTGATCGACGTGCATTTCTGGATCGCCACCATCGGCGTCGTGCTGTACGTGACGGCGATGTGGATCGCCGGCGTCATGCAGGGCCTCATGTGGCGGGCGACGAATGCCGACGGCACGCTCACCTACACCTTCGTCGAATCGCTGAAGGCGACCTACCCCTACTACATGGTGCGGTTGGGAGGCGGCGTCCTTTTTCTGATCGGCATGTTCATCATGCTCTACAACACGGTCATGACCGTGAGAGAGCCGGTCGTGCGCACCGATGCCGTGCCCGTGCCGGCCGCCTGATCGCAGCGGAGATCAAGAATGAATCACGAAATCGTCGAAAAGAATGCGTGGCTGATGGGAACACTGATCGCCATCGTCATCAGCGTCGCCGGACTGGTGGAGATCGTACCGCTGTATTTCCAGGCGTCGGTGATCCAACCTTCGCCGGGAATCAAGCCCTACGGGCCGCTGGAGCTCGCCGGACGCGAGGTCTACGTGCGCGAAGGCTGCTATCTGTGTCATACGCAGATGGTGCGGCCGCTGCAGGCCGAGGTCGAGCGCTACGGCCATTACTCGATCGCGGGCGAGGCCGTCTACGATCACCCGTTCCAGTTCGGATCGAAGCGAACGGGGCCGGATCTGGCGCGCGTCGGCGGCCGCTATTCGGACGAGTGGCATCGCATCCACCTCAACAATCCGCGCGATGTGGTCCCCGAATCCAATATGCCCGCCTTCACGTGGTTGGCGAAGGACAGCATCGATCCCAAGGACCTCGCCGCGAAGATGCGCGTGCTACGGAAGGTCGGTGTGCCCTACACCGATTCGGAAATAGAATCCGCGTCGGACAAAGTGGCCGGCCACACCGAACTCGATGCGCTGGTGGCCTATCTGCAAGGTCTCAAATTTCACGGTGAGGTGTCGCCATGATCGGCATATTCCGCGGCGCAATGACGCTGATCCTGCTGTTGTTCTTTGTCGCCATCGTCGCCTGGGCTTGGAGCGGGCGGCGCAAGGCGGTGTTCGATTCGATGGCCCGGATGGCCCTCGACGACGACAGCCAGCCGACATCCAACCTGCCGACAGTCAAAGAAGCCCATCATGAGTAACGGCCCTGCTATGAGTAACGGAGTCGCCACCTACATCACGATCGTGGTGCTCGCCAACATCTTCGGTTGCCTTTGGCTGATCTGGTGGACGATGCGCGGCGCCTCGAAGGTGGACCCGAAGGACACGACCCACGTTTGGGACGACAATCTGACCGAGTATAACAATCCGCTGCCTCGCTGGTGGTTGTGGCTGTTCATTTCGTCGATCATCTTCGCGCTGGGCTACTTGGTCCTGTACCCGGGGCTCGGCAACTACAAAGGGCTCAGGCACTGGACCGAGGTTTCGCAGTGGCAGGGCGAGGACGATGCCGCCAAACAGGCGCTGCAGCAGCGCTTCGCCGCGTTCAACGGCAAGAGCCTGATCGAGTTGTCGCACGATCCGTCGGCGATGATCACCGGGCGGAATCTGTTCGCGCTCAATTGCTCCAGCTGCCACGGATCGGATGCGCGCGGCGCCAAGGGCTTCCCCAATCTCACCGATCAGGACTGGCTGTGGGGCGGCACTGAGCAGGACGTGTATCAGACCGTGGCGCACGGCCGCGACGGCATGATGCCGGCCTGGGGACCGGTGCTCGGGCACGACGGCGTCGAGGAGGTATTGGCCTATGTGCTGACCTTGAGCGGCCGGAACCCGGCGGATACCCACTTCACTTCCGAGCAGGTGAGCGCGGGGAAGACGCGGTTCCAGACAATGTGTTTCGCCTGTCATGGGCCGGACGGCAAGGGCAACACGGCGCTCGGCGCCCCGAATTTGACCGACAACATCTGGCTGCACGGCAGTTCGGTGAAGGACATCCGCGAGACGATCACGAATGGACGCACCAATCACATGCCCGCTCAACTCGAGCGCCTGGGGGATATGAAGGTGCGGCTGTTGTCCGCGTATGTGCTCAGTCTCTCGCAGCCGGCGGGGACACCGCAGCCAGCCGAGCAGGCAAGTGGCGGTAAGTGACGCGCCAGCTTCCGGTTGGTCCCGCCTTGCGGAGATTTGGGGCGTCACGCTCTGGGCATCGTTCATCGCGGCGTGCCTGCAGACAGCCGTGGTGTTCGCGTGCTTCGATCCGATGACGCTGCGATGGGATGACTTGTTCAGCCCGTCGCTCGTGGCGCTTCGCCCGATGATCTACGCGATGGGGTTCTTCGTGTTCTGGCTGTTCAATTTCGTCGGATCCGCCTTGACCGCCTACATGCTCACGTCCGGCCCGCATGGCAAGCTCCCATGAACGCCAACGAAACGGTTGCCGAGCCGCTCTATGAGGCGCAACGAAAGGTCTATGCGCGCGAAGTGTCCGGCCGCTTTGCGCGCCTGCGCAATCTCACCGTGGTGGTACTTCTCGGAATATTCTACGGGCTGCCCTGGCTCAGGTGGAACGGGCGGCAGGCGGTGTTGTTCGATCTGCCGGCACGCAAGTTCTTCATCTTCGGATTGACGCTGTTTCCCCAGGATTTCTATCTCCTGACGTGGCTCCTGATCATCGCGGCACTGTCGTTGTTCTACTTCACGGCAATCGGTGGACGTTTGTGGTGCGGCTACGCGTGTCCACAAACCGTCTGGACGGAAATTTTCGTGTGGATGGAACGTCTGACCGAAGGCAACCGGTCGCAGCAGATGAAACTCGACCGGGCTGCCTGGTCGTGGTCCAAGATCTCGCGCAAGGCGGCCAAGCAAGCGCTGTGGGTCGGGTTTTCCCTGTTCACCGGACTGACGTTCGTCGGCTATTTTTCACCCATCGATGGATTGGTCAGCCGCATCGCGATCGGCGGGGTGGGTTCCTGGGAGACGTTTTGGATACTTTTCTACGGCTTTGCCACCTATGGCAATGCCGGGTACATGCGCGAACAGGTGTGCAAGTACATGTGTCCGTATGCGCGGTTTCAGAGCGCCATGTTCGACCGGAGCACGCTGGTCATTTCCTACGATGCAGCGCGGGGCGAACCGCGCGGATCGCGCGGCCGAGGGGTCAGCGCCAGGCAGGCGGGATTGGGCGATTGCGTGGACTGTACCCTCTGCGTGCAAGCCTGTCCGACCGGCATCGATATCCGCAAGGGATTGCAGTACGAATGCATCGCCTGCGCGGCCTGCATCGATGCCTGCGATGCCGTGATGGAAAAGGTCGGTTCCCCACGGGGACTCGTACGCTATTCGACCCAGGCTGAGCTCGACGGCGCACCGCGCCGCATTTTGCGGCCGCGAATCATGATCTACACCGCGATTCTGGCGTCGCTGATATGCGGGTTCGCCTATGCGGTGACCCACCGCGTGAGCTTCGATATCGATGTTCTGCGCGATCGCAATATTCTGTACCGCGAACTTGACGATGGTCGGGTGGAAAATGTGTTCACGATACGCATCATCAACAAGGATCAGCACGCCCACGATTTCCGCCTGAGCACCTCGGGCCTCCCCGATGCGGTGATCGACAGCGACTCGCCCGCGCAGCATGTCGATGCGGAGGATGTGAAGACCGTCGTGATTCGGGTGCGCATCCCTCCTGGTGAGGAGCATGGCGGCCAGAATTTCACGATCACCGCCCAGGCGCTGGATCATCCCGAGGTGCTCGTCACTAGCCGCGCACGATTCTTTGCCGAACCTTAAGGCATATCTGGAGACCGACATGAGCGACCCAAAGACCGAAAAAGAAGCCTGGTACCGCTACCCGATGATGTGGTTGGTCATCGCACCACCCGTCGGGTCGGTGATCGCCGGCATCATCACCATGATCTTGATCTTGAAACACCCGGATCCGGTCTTGGCGACATCGCATCCAGCGGTGGCCGTGCAGCACGCCGCCAAAGCGAATTCGCTCCTGCCGCCGACGGATTGAACCGTGGCGGCCTCGCCCATCGAGTGTTTTCATTGCGGCGAAGCGCTGGCAGGACGCGAGCCGCTGTGGGTCCGTTTGAACGGTTCCGACGAGGTGGTCTGCTGCCCCGGATGCCGGGCCGCCGCGCAGCTGATCTCGCAACTCGGGCTGGAGGATTTCTATCGATTCCGGACCGCACCCGCGGTCAAACCCGGGCCGCCCTCGGACAGCTGGTTGGCCTACGATGAGCCCGCGCTTCTCGAGTCGCTGAGCCGCGTCGAGCCTCGCGGGCGCGCCGTCATCCTGACGATCGACGGAGTGACTTGCGCGGCCTGCAGCTGGTTGATTCAACGCTCCTTGACGGGTTTGGACGGCGTCGTTCACGCCGGCGTCAATACTGCGACAGGACGCGCGCAAATCGTATGGGACGAAGGCCACATCAAGCTTTCGCGGCTCATGCAGATCATCTCGGAGCTCGGCTACCAGCCGCACGTCGTGACTGCCGAGAACGCGGACGCGCTGGCGCAGTCCGAACGGCGCGGCTTGTTGAAACGACTCGCCGTCGCGGGCCTCGGGATGATGCAGGTGATGATGTTTGCGGTCGCACTGTACGTCGGCAATTCGCAAGGCATGGAGGCCGATGTGCGGGCATACCTGCGCATCGTGAGCATGCTGGTCGCCACTCCCGTCATGTTCTACGCCGGTTGGCCTTATTTCGCGAACGGCGCGCGGGCGCTCATGGAACGCGGCATCACCATGGATGTGCCGGTGAGTCTCGCGCTGATCCTTGCGTATGGGGCGAGCGTCTACAATACGTGGAGACATGCCGGGGAGGTCTATTTCGACTCGGTCACCATGTTCATTTTCTTTTTGACCGTCGCCCGTTACGTCGAGATGGTGGCACGGCATCAGTGCACGCGCGTGAGCGACTCCTTGAGCCGCCTGCTGCCGGTGACCGCACACCGTCTCTGCGTTGCGGAGAACGAAGGCGAGCTCGTCAGCGAGGTCACCGTCGCGGCGCTCAAGGCGGGCGACCTGGTGCTGGTGCGCGCGGGAGAGATCGTACCGGCCGACGGTCGGCTCGAATCGGCAGGCACGCAATTCGATGAAGCCATGTTGACGGGCGAATCGCTGCCGGTCGCTCGTGCGAGCGGCGATCACGCGACCGCGGGCACGATCAACGTCGGCTCCCCGGTACGCATCCGGGTAACAGCGACCGGGGGCGCGACCGTATTGTCGAGCATCGTCGCCCTGCTGCATCGCGCACAGTCCGAGCGGCCGCGCATCACCCGCGACGCCGATCGGATGGCGAGTCGTTTCCTCACCTGCGTGCTGCTCCTCGCTGCGGGGATCGGCGCAATCTGGTGCGTCGTAGATCCAAGCCGGGCGTTCTCGGCGACCCTGGCGATGTTGGTGGCCGCCTGTCCGTGCGCCTTCTCTCTCGCCACGCTGGTCGCGGTCGCCAGCGCCAACGCCGCGCTCGCCCGACGGGGCGTCCTGGTGACTCACCCCGACGCCGTCGAGAGTCTCACGCGAGTGACGCGAGTCGTGTTCGACAAAACCGGAACGCTGACGAGCGCCATGATGTCGGTATCGCGCTGCACGGCGAAAGGACCGCTGTCCGAGGGAGAATGCCTCAAGATCGCTGCAGCGCTCGAGGTGGCCTCGGAGCATCCCATTGCCCGTGCCTTCGCCTCCGCGCCGGGCCGCCGGCTCGAGGCGCGTGACGTGCAGGTGGTGCCCGGAGGCGGTATGACGGGAATCGTCCAGGGAAAAAGCTACCAGATCGGTACGCGTGCTTTTGCCAGCGGCTCTACTGCGGCGCGCGTCTCGGCGGACGATGACGCAATGATCGTACTTGCCGGGGACGGGGTCGAGCTTGCGACTTTCGAACTGCAGGACACGCCGCGCCCGGAAAGCCCCGGCACGGTGCGCAAGCTCGTCGAACAAGGCTTGAGCACGGAAATTCTCAGCGGCGATTCCTTCGCCGCCGTATCCCGTCTCGCGGAGCATTGCGGCATTTCGGCGTTCGCGGCCCGGCAATCGCCGGCCGACAAGCTCGAGCGTGTCAAGGTGCTCAGCCGCAGAGGTGAATTCATCGCCATGGTGGGCGACGGCATCAACGATGCGCCGGTTTTGGGTGGCGCCGGTCTGTCCGTCGCCATGAGTCGCGGATCCGCGCTCACGTTGGCCAGCGCGGATCTGGTGCTGATCGGCGACTCGCTGCGCGCGCTTCCCGGCGCGTTCCTCCTGGCGCGCCGTGCACGGCGCATCATGCGCCAGAATCTCGTCTGGGCGGGGGCCTACAACCTGATCGCAATGCCGCTCGCCGCGCTGGGATGGGTGCCGCCTTGGGCAGCCGCCATCGGCATGTCGACGAGCTCGATCCTGGTCGTGTTGAATTCCTTGCGCCTCATGCGCGACGGCCGCAGCCGCGGGCGCGAACCCCGTCGTGGGCGCGCGCCGGTGTCCGTACCGCCCATGGAGACCCCGCCGGCGGCCGGGGCGGCCGTGTCATGAGCATCGTGTTCGTGTTGATTCCGGTGAGCCTGGTGCTGGTCGGCTGCGGCATCTGGGGATTCTTTTGGGCCGTACGAACCGGACAGTTCGACGAATTGGATGCGCCCGCCTGGGAAATTCTCGTGGAGGACCGAAACGAGACCGCGACGCCGTCGGACTTGCCGGCGCAGAAGCCCCGATGAGCGGCGCAGCGGTCTGTAATCCGCTGACCCTCTCCGCCGCCTTTGCCGTCGGTGTGGCGGGGAGCGTCCATTGCCTCGCCATGTGCGGCGGCATATCCGGTGCGCTGGGCATGCGCACCCGCGGCATCCCGGGCGCGGCCCAGAGATCGGTGCACACGGCCAGCTATCAGGTGGGGCGGCTGTCGAGCTACACCTTGGCGGGCGCCATCGTCGGCGCCTCCGGTGGATTGTTGAGCACGATGTTCGATCTGGATCGCATAGCCGTCATGGCGAGAATCATGGCGGGCCTATTGCTGGTCGCGATGGCTTTGAACACCTTGTTCCATTGGCGCCCGCTCTCGCGGCTCGAGCGTCTCGGCGGCCGGCTGTGGGCTCGCCTCGCGCCGCTTGCACGCAAGCTTCCTTCCAATGGCCTTTCCGGGTCGCTTCTGCTCGGCATGCTGTGGGGTTGGCTGCCCTGCGGATTCGTCTACTCGATGCTGATGTTCGCCGCGCTTTCGGGCGGCGCGGCGCCGGCCGCGGCCCTGATGTTGTGCTTCGGCCTGGGGACGGTGCCTGCCGTGTTCGGAGCCGGCATGCTGAGCGCACGGCTGGGGCGCGTCAGCGTCGCCCACGGCCTGAATCAGGCGGCCGGTTGGCTGCTGCTGGTATTTGGAGTCCTGACGATGCTGGGGCCGTTCAGCCCCCACTCGCATCACTGAGAACGTCTTGCGCGAGCACCCCGTTGATCGTCTCGGCCGGTTGCGGTCCGGCACACGCGCGCGTTCAAGTGAGGTTCAGATGCCTCATCACCCGCGCGAGGTTCTTGCGGATTTCATTGAGCTTGCCGAGGCTTGCGGCCGTGCGCATCGCATCCCCCAGGGGCTGCAGCGGATAGCCGCCGTAGGCGCCGGGATTCGGTACGTCGTGGGTGACGGAAGATCTTCCCGAGAGCGTGACATTGTCGCCAACGGTGACGTGCGTGGTGACGACTGAGTTTCCGCCGGTCATGAACCGGCGGCCGATCCGGGTCGACCCGCCCATCATGAAGCCTGCTGTATAGAATCCGTCCTCGCCCAAGTCGCAGTTGTGCGCGATATGGCAGATGTTGTCCAGCTTGGTGCCGGCGCGGATGTGCGTCGACGTCAAAGTGGCACGGTCGATGGCGCAGTTGCTGCCGATCTCCACATCGTTGCCGATCACGACATTGCCCAGGTGCGGAATCTTGCGGGCCCGGCCATCCGGCCCGGGCGCGTATCCAAATCCGTCACCGCCCACCGTGGTGTGGGGATGAATTTCGCAGTCGTCCCCGACTTCGCATCCGGCCCCGATGAAAACCTGCGGATGTATGACCGTTCGTGCCCCGATGGTGGCGTCGTTTTCGATCACCGCATGCGCACCGATCATGCAATTGTCGCCGATCACCGCATGGGCGCCAATCACGCAGTAGGGTCCCAAGCAGACATCCGACCCTATTCGAGCGTCCGGATGCACGAGCGCCGTGGGGTGCTGCCGTCCCCACTGGGTGAAGCGGGCATCCTTTCGGTCGAAATATTTGAGCAGTGTTGCCATGCCTACGGGCATGAGCTTGACCGAAAAACAGCAGGTCTCGTCGTTCGCCGGCTTCAGCGATGCGGAAACGTCGCTGAGGCATATGAGGATGGCGGGACGGTGGGCGAGCGCCTGAGCGATTTGTTGCTCATCGCTGACGAACACCAAACTGGCGCCGCAGGAGTCGGCGGGAATCCGGCAGTTCTCGGCACTCGAGTTCAGGTTGCCGTGCAGGTAGGTGAAGACATCGGAATGTCTGGACTTGATCGCCTGAGCGGTAATCATCGCCAACTCCTGTGGGTTGTCGAGTCAGCGGAACAAAACTCTGCGATTCGTCTCGTAATTTTCATCCCTCAGGGCTCGGCCGGTACTCTGAGCGCACACGAGTTTCGGTGTCAAGGAAGAAATACAGCACGCCGGTTACTTTGTGCAGGAGAGTGACGCGGCGGCCCGGCTCCGCCACTCGTACACTGCGACCCTGAGGCTCGTGGCGCCGTTCGAGCTCACCTCTGTTCTCCCGTAACCTCCTGATTTAAGTGATATAGTCGGGACCTATGAGCAAACACTTTCATACCGTGGTTTGGATCGATCATCGGCAAGCGAAGATCTTGAATTTCAATGCCGACGTGTACGACGGACAGACCGTTCGCAGCACCCACCCCGACCAGCATCTGCATCACAAAGCGAATTCGGGCGACTCCGGACACGCACCGCCCGATCACGAGTTCTTCAAGCATGTGGCCAAATCGGTGGCGGACGCCGGCGCGGTTCTCATCGTGGGGCCCTCGAGCGCGAAACACGAACTCGCCAAATACATCAAGGACCACGACGCCCCGCTCGCGGGTCGGGTATCCGGGGTGGAGAGCTTGGATCATCCCTCGGACGGCACCATCGTGGCGTTCGCTCGCCACTTCTTCAAGGCGGATGACCGGATGCATTCGCAGGCGCCATCCTAGACTCGGCGCCGAAATTAGTCTTATTTGCGCTGCTGCTTGGGGTCTGCGGGCGGGCGCAATGCGCCGATGTCGTTCGCCAGCAAGACGTGATGGTCGAGGCGCGCGACGGCGTGCAGCTTGCCACCGACATCTATCGGCCGGCGAACGGGACCGCACCTACGGAGGAGCGGCTGCCGGTTCTTTTGCATCGCACTCCCTACGATAAATCAGATCCGGCGACCATTGCGATCGCCGAGCAGCTGGCCGGACATGGCTACGTGGTCATGGTGCAAGACACCCGCGGCCGGCATCGATCCCAAGGCGAGTTCGAGAAGTATTATGCCTTCGACGCCTACGACGGGTACGACACCATCGAATGGGCGGCGAGCCAACCTTACAGCAACGGCAAGGTCGGCATGTATGGCACTTCGTACGCTGCCCATACGCAGGCTGATGCTTCGAAGCTGGCCCCTCCGCACTTGCGGGCGCTGGTGCTCAACATGGGTGGCATGTCGAGTGCCTGGAACCACAGCGTGCGCTACGACGGCGCATTCGAGATGGGGAGGCAGCTCACCTGGGCCTGGCAGGAGGCGTTGGACGATGCCAAGGACCCCATCGTCAAGGCCATGCTGTCCAAAGAAGATGTGCTGGCGTGGTACTCCGCGCTACCGATCCGCAAGGGCTTGAGCCCGCTCTCCGTCGCGCCAAACTACGAACGGTATTATCTCGACGAGGCGACGCGCTCGGATTACGACGAGCACTGGGCCACGCTCGGGATGCAATGGGAGCGGTACTACGCGCAGACCGCGGACGTGCCGATGATGCATATCGGCGGTTGGTATGACATCTACCTGCGCGGAACGATCGAGAATTGGCGTCGATTGTCCGCGTTGAAAAAATCGCCCATGCGCCTGCTGATAGGTCCCTGGACCCATCACGGCAACACCGTGTCCCATGCGGGCGACGTCGAGTTCGGCACCGAGGCCGCGATCCAGGACTTCGATACGGATTTTCATTTGAGATGGTTCGACTACCACCTGAAAGGCATCGCGACATCCGCAGCCACACAGGCACCGGTGCGCTATTTCTTGATGGGCACGGGAGATGGACACAAAGATGCCGCCGGGCGCCTCTACCACGGCGGCGAGTGGCGCGATGCGACGCAATGGCCGCCCGAAAAATCGCGTTCCACGACCCTCTATCTGCATGGCGACGGCTCGCTCAGTGAGCATTTGCCCGCGCCGGACGAGCCCCATCGCACGTCCTACGCATTTGACCCCGGCCATCCCGTACCCACCATCGGCGGAGGCGTCTCGAAGCGCTTGAAGGATGGCGCTTTCGACCAACGCGAACGGCCCGACATGCCGGGCTCGCGCCCCCCCTATTTACCGCTACGAGCGCGTAGTGACGTGCTGGTGTTCGAGACCGGACCCCTCGAACGAGACCTCACTCTCACCGGGCCGGTGGAGGTCACGCTGTTCGCCTCATCGACCGGTACGGACACTGACTTCACGGCGAAACTGATCGATGTCTATCCGCCCAGCAGCGATTTTCCCAACGGGTTCGACATGAATCTCACCGACGGCATCATTCGGGCGAGTTATCGCGACGATTCGAAGACGCGAAAGCTACTGAAGCCCGGCCAGAGCTACCGACTGGTCATACGGCCGTTCGACACGGCCAACGTGGTGAAGCAAGGGCACCGCCTGCGGCTCGATATTTCGAGCAGCAATTTCCCGCGCTTCGACGTGAATCCCAACACCGGAGAGCCGCTCGGCATGAATCGGCGCACCAAAACGGTCGAGAACACGCTCTTCCACGACGCCCGTCAGCCGTCGGCCGTCAAGTTGTTCGTCTCCCCGAACCGCGGCGAGCCTTGAGAACGGTCCGCGCTCAGGGCGTCAGCACAATCTTGCCCGTGTAGCCTTTGGCGCTGAACTCCTGTTGGGCCGCGACGATCGAATCGAGCGCGAAGACTGCGGCAATGACCGGACGTATTTCGCCGCGCTCGATATACCCGACTAGGTTGCGGAAAACCGCGGGCTCGAACACCGTACAGCCGTCGAGCCGAAGATCCTTCAGATACAGGGTTCGCAGGTCCAGATCGACGATCGGGCCCGATATGGCGCCCGCCACCGCATAGCGCCCGCGTCGCCGCAGGACCTCGAGGAGCTGACCGAACTGCCTGCCGCCGACCACGTCGATGACGGCATCGACGCTTTCGCGTCCCAGTGCGCCGATGAGGTCTGCATCGCGGGCGAGCACGGCCGCTGCACCCAACGCTTTGACGGCCCGCGCCTTAGCGAGGCTGGCCACCGCGATCACGCGTGCTCCCCGACGCACCGCAAGCTGCACAGCCGCCGAGCCGACTCCCCCGGATGCGCCGGTGACCAGCACCGTCTCGCCGCGGGCCACCGCGCTGCGTTCGAGCATGTGTTCGGCTGCCCCGTACGCGCACGGAAACGAGGCGAGTTCCGCATCCGACAGGCCGGTCGAGATCGCATGAGCGTTCACCGAGGGCACGCAGGTGTACTCGGCAAACGCGCCGTTGCACTCTGAACCGAAATACAGGACTTGGGTCACCCCGTCCCGATTCAGGCGGATGACGGGCTCGATGAGGACGCGCTCCCCGATGCGGTCACGGGGAACGCCGGAGCCGACGGCAACGATATGGCCGCAAGCATCGGCACCCTGAATGCGCGGAAACTGGTGTTTCGTCCCCGTCCATCCGGAGTCCTCGGCGCTCGCGCCGTCGAAACCGCCGGCCGCGCCGGCAACCGTCGTACCCTCTGCAACCGCGCGCGAGTACCAGCCGGTGCGCGTATTGATGTCGGTATTGTTGACGCCCGCCGCACCGATCTGCACGAGGACGGCACCTTCCTCGGGTCGAGGGACTGGCACATCCTCGCGGTACTCCATCTGATCGAATCCGCCATACCCGTTCAAGAGTACCGCCTTCATCGTTTCCGGGATGGCCGGCATCGACATGCTCCTTGATCTAGCGCCCAAGTCCCATCGCAGTATGATAACGGCATGATCACCGCGCCACCCGCCCAGAGCTCGCCGCCGGCACGGCAATCCGCTGGCCCGCTCATGTGGCTGCGTCGGTTGATGCCCGCAATCGCGGCGTTGCTTGCCGGCTGCTCCTTGCTGTCGATCAAAAGTCCGGAAAAGCCCCTTTCGCCGCGCGACCTCAACGCCCGCATTCTGGCGCACGCGTTTTCCGCGCGCTTCGATCTGGCCGTCGAGCAGGCCGCCGACGATATCGCCGCCGGCGCCGAGGATCCGGCGGTGCGCCTGAACGCGCTTCGATGGAAAATCGGAGCGACCAGCGCGAGCCAGAGAGCCGCAAGTCAGGTGGTTCCCATGGTCAGTCTCCTCGACCTCTGGGCCCTAAGCGCTCAGATGCAGGCTTATCTGGGCGAGGCCAATGGGGGTTCCCTGTTCGGGCCCGAGCAGAACCGCGCCGTCATGCTCACACAGGACCTGGAGCGAGAGGCGCGCGCGCTGGTCAAAGACGTGACCGAGCCCCGGGAATTCGACGAGGATCGTCGGTTCGTGGACCAGTACGTCCGGGCCTATCCGATCGAGGGATTGGAATTCGCACGCGCATCGATGGTCGATTTTTGGGCGCGCGAAAAGGGCTCCAAATTCCAACTGGTGGGATCGCTCGGTACGGTGCCCGAAGCCATGGCCGACGCGGTGGACGTGCTGCGCATGTACGGCGACACTGCGCCTTCGCTCGCGCTTTGGCGCCGAACTCGCCGTCCAGGAGTCCGGATTAGCCTCCAAGGACAAGGATATAGAGTCCGCATTGAAGCGCCTGGACGAACGATTCGCGCGGCTATCCGCGATGGCTGATTCGACTCCCGCTCTGGTCAATGACGTGGTGCGCGATGCCGGCAAACGCTTCGATGTCTCCTGGGCCGAGATGATGGGCACCATGCGCAACGAGCGTCTGGCGCTATCCGCTACGGTCAGCGCGGAGCGGCAGGCTGCGGTGGAGGCCTTGGACAAGGAACGCGCAGCCGTCGATGCGGATGCAGCGCGCGTGGCGAGCCAGGTGATCAGTGACGCCGGAAAGCAAGCGCGGCTCCTGGCGCGCGAGGTGTTATTGCTCGCGATGGGCCTGGCACTGGTGATACTCGGCCTGCCTTTCGCCGCGGGCTACTGGCTCGGCCGGGCACGCCGCGTCACATGAAACGCATCACAACCAAACGCACCGGAACAAAACGCATCGGAACCGCCGCAGCGCAGATACCGGCGCGTAACCTGACGAATCCGGTGTTCGCGCAGCCCGAGCCGACTCCTGATCCCTCGACGTTTAAAATCACTCATCCCTCCGATGATGCGGCATACAAGATCATCGACGAGCTGAATGCAGAGCATAAGATCAAGCCGTTGCCGTTTCCGCCCCCCCGCGGAGCCCAGGGCGAGCCGCAACTGAATTTGACGCAGGTCTTCGGCGGAAATACCTCGGCCATCGCGCGCATTCAGAGCAACGGCCAGATCGTGTTTCATTCGACGGGTGACTGTGGAAGTACGCGCGGTCCCACCACTCAGAACGAAGTGACCGACAAGATGGTTGCGGATTTCACCGAGGCGAGGTCCTCGGAGATACCGCAGTTCGCGCTATTGCTGGGGGACGTCGTCTACAACTTCGGCGAAACGCAGTACTACTACGATCAGTTCTACGAGCCCTACCGCAATTATCCCTCGCCCGTGCTGGCGGTCGCCGGCAACCATGACGGCATGATCTCGCCGCTTGCGCACGCGCGGAGTCTCGATGCGTATCTTCGCAATTTTTGCGCGGATCCTGCCGATGGATACCTGGTCACGCCGGAGGCCGGCGGGCTTTCGCGTACCGCGCAGATCCAGCCGGGCGTGTTCTTCACCTTTGAAGCTCCCTTCGTCCGCATCTTGGTTCTGTACAGCAACACGCTGGAGGATCCCGGGGTGATCTGCGACCCGAACATCGGCTCGGCGCAGATCAGCTATCTCAAGGCGGCGCTGGCCCGGGTCAAGCAGGAGAACTTCAAGGGCGCGCTGCTGTTCGCTCATCATCACCCGCCCTACGCGCTGGGAGGCCAGCACGGTTCCAGCGTACAGATGCGCCAGCAAATGGACGCCGTGTGCAGTGCCGCCGGCGTCTGGCCGCACGCAGTGCTGTCGGGCCACGCGCACAACTACCAGCGCTATACACGCCACCGCCCCGATGGCTCCGATATTCCGTACGTCATTTGCGGCAACGGCGGCCACAATGTCCAAAAACTTCAGCCAACCAACGGAGTTGCGCCGCGGGCCCCCCAGGTATTTCAAGAGAAGACGCCCACCGACGATGCGGTCACGTTCGAAAACTACGACGACACCGACTATGGATACCTGCGCATCATCGTCACCGGCGAGCAGCTGCGGATCGAGTACCATCCGGCCGCCGACGGCGCCGGCGCTAAGACCCCGGACGACAGCGTGACGATCGACTTGAATACCCGCCGACAGACGGTGTACACGCCCAATGATTTGGGCATGCCGGCCCAGGCTCGGGAAGTCCGCCGGTTACTGGAACCGGGACCGCGGCGGCGGCGCTGACCTGCAAACGCGTCGCCAGTGCCCCGCCCCGGACGAAAAAAAGCCGCGGCATGAGCCGCGGCGCTTGGGGTGTGCGGGTTCAGAAGAGCCGCATCAGTTGCAAACCCGGCGGGTCACCATGTAGGTGAAGCCGGTCCATGCATTCATCACCGGAATCGCTACGAATCGGCAGGTCGGCACGACCATCACCGGCGCAACCACGACCGGCGCAGCCATCACGGGGGCGACCATCACCGGCGCAGCCACGACCGGGGAGACGACCACCGGAGCCGGAGCCAGCACCACGCCGGTGCGGATGAAGATGGCGGCATTGGCGCTGCTCAATGCGGCGGCGGCGAGCAGCGAGACGGCCAGGGTACGGATCGCAAAGCGCTGGATGGAAGTGTTCATGTGAGTCATCTCCGAAGTGGTTTGGTGTGGTTCTCTGCGCGGTGATTTGCACCGCTCTTGACCGCCTAACGACATCGGGCCATGGATTGGTGAAAAAAGTTGTGGCCGTCTTCAGGGCCGCCCTCGGGCAGCTCAGCCCATCGCTTAAACCCGTGCCGGCCGCATCGCCGAGGCGCAAAACTGCTGGTAGGCGGCTTGCACCTGCTCGGCGATGTACTTGACCTGGTTGCGTGAGAGGTCCAGCAACTGCGCGATGGCTTCCTGCGTTTGCCCCTCGATACGCATCGTGAGCACCGCCATGAGCCTCGCGTGCTTGTCGCTGACCGATGCGAGCCGCTTGCGCTCCGCATCGGCCTTGCCGACGGCTGCTGCCTGCCGGTATGCCTCCTCCGCATCGTGCAGCGGTTTGCGCAGGCAGGCGTAGAATTGTTCGCAGAAGTCTTCGTCGATGAGTTCGGCCGTGGGATCGGCGGTGAACTCGCCCGGCCGGGCGGCGAACGTCACGGAGCTGCCGCCGGAACCCTCGCTGTCCGCCTCCTCGAATGCGCGTTCTTCGTCGAGAACGAACGGCGTAATAGACGATGTCGGGCCGTCGAAGGCCTGTCCGTCATCCGGCCTCGCTGCCAATACGCCGCTTCCGCCGCGCTTTTTGCGGCCGCGCGCCTTGCATTCATCCAGATACATGCTCTGCGCGATGTCGAACAGATATCCGTTGGTGGGAATGCGCAGCGCGGGCAGCACATCGACCACGGCCCAGGTTCCCCCGACGAACTTCAGCACGCCTGGATGCCGGGACTCGGCTGCCGTGGCCCCGGTGGCGCCCGCTTCGGTCGCTTCGCGCAGGCCTTCCGCGAAGGCGCGGATGGCAGCATGCTCAGCCGGGGACGCTTCCGCCGTCCCGTCAGTCCGGAGGCTCTCGGGGGCAAGCGGGGCTGGCTCTGCGATGACCGCGACGGCGATCCGCGCAGCCTCCAATAAATGCAGCCCTTGCCGCTGCAGCGGCGGGATTCCGTCCGCCTGAGTCTGAATTTCAGCTTTCCACTCTCGCCCCGCCGCGTCGTCCGGCGTCAATGTAAAGCTCATGCTCCTGTTCTTGAAAGAGCCGACGTCGGCGGTCCAACGCTGCACTTGCCTTACGTGAAACGGCCCGAGATTGAGCGGCTGGATCTGCGGCAGCGCGTGCGACACGGACTGCGCTGCCTGCCGCCGGTCGCGTCCGACACGGGTGAAAAACTTGAGCAGCGCATCGACCGCGATCTGCTCGCAGTCGAGATCGGGAAGACTGGACCGGCTCACGAGATAGCGGACCAGGCTGGGAGATGCCTCGCCGTAGTAACGTTGAAAGGCCCGATCGAACTTGCGGTCATCGCTCTCGGCAAGCCAGGCGTACAACATCTGATCCAACTGCGTCGCTTTCGTGTTCATTGAGTTGGGAAGCGCTGGATGATGGTCTCGACAATGCACGGCGGACTCGGGAAACACAAGCAACGGGCGGGCGTCCCTGTCGAGGACGCCCGCCCGTGTGTTGCCGGCGAAAAGGCTTTAGTTGCAGACCCGGCGCGTCGCGAGGTAGGTCACCCCGGTAAACGCGTTGACCACCGGGACGCTTACGAAGCGGCAGACCGGCACCACCACGACCGGCGCCACAACCACCGGGGCGGCCACGACCGGCGCGACGGCAACGGGCGCAGCAACGACTGCCGGCGCGGCAACGACGGCCGGCGCAGCAACCACCGGCGCTACGGCGACCGGAGCGACCACGGGCGCTATCACGACGCGAGATCGGACGAAAATCCCTGCATTCGCGGTACCGACAGCGCCGGCTGCGAGCGCGGAGAAGGTGAGAAGCTGGATCAGGCAGCGAGTCTTGTTCATGTCATCTCCTTGTTGGGTTGGTCGGGTTGGCCGCACCATGCGCGCCCCCCGTGCCCGCCTAACGACGAACTTTCGGAGATTGGTGAAAAAAATCGGTGAATTGCTCTCGCGTATTGTCCGGCCGAGCTTGGCGCAAGCCCCGGTCACGGGTCGGCATCATTCCGCGGCCGCGGGCGGTTCCTCGAGCTTGACCCTGCCTTGCGCGAGGTCCGATGCGCTGATCTCGATGCCGGCCGGCAGCGCGCCGATCGCCTTTCCTTCGCCGTCGAACTCGCCGAGCTCGAATCGCTCCGCGCCATACCAGAGGTGGACCGTTTTCCCTTCAAGCGCAGCAATCAACTCGGGGGGGCAGCGTACCAACACGCCGATGGATGCCGGCTCGGCACCATCGCTCTCATCGTAAGCCAGCATGACGCGAAACCCGCGCGGTGTGGTGATCTCCGGCAGCTGCGATGTCTCGGCCTTGTCGGCCGCCGCCAACAAATAAAGCGCCTCGAGCGTGCCGCGCGCAGCCGCTTGCTGCGGAGCTGTGGCGCCCGCGATTTCGCGCGCCTGCACGAACTCATCGCGGGCCTCCCGGGCCGCATCGCTCAACAGCTCGTATCGCTCCGGCTGCAGTTGCGGCTGATCGAGCTTCGCGGCCAGCCAGCGGCTGAATTGATCGAAGCTTGGCGGAATGGGTGCTTGGGAAGTCATGGCTTTTTATCTTACCTTAGTCTCGGAACGGTCCGATCACGCGGACCTTAGTAGCAGACCCGGCGGGTGACCATGTAGGTGAATCCGGTCCACGCATTGACCACCGGAACCGCCACGAACCGGCAGGTCGGTACCACCACCACCGGCGCAGCGACCACCTGCACCACCGAAACGGGGGCCACCACCATGGGCGCGGCGGGAATGATCGGGGTAACGACCACCGGTGCCACGAACACACCCGTGCGCACGAAGATGGCGGCATTGGCGCTGCTCAACGCGGCGGCGGCCAGTGTGGAGACGGCGAGGGTGCGAATCGCGAAGCTCTTGAAGGAAGTGTTCATGTAAGTCATCTCCGAAGTTGGCTGGTCTGGTTATCTGCACGGTGGTTCGCACCGCTCTTAACCGCCTAACGACATCGGGACCCCGATCGGTGAAAAATAATTCGTAGACGCTGCGGCGGTCACCTGGCAGGGCCCGGAGAGATGCGCCTAACACAAATTAATCCTATATTTATCAACAGGTTGACTAGCTACGGAAAGCGAGAGGAGCGCAAACTACTCGCGGGGCGCGGCAGAATCGCGCCGCTTGCGACTCCTTGACCCAAAAAAACGCCGCGGCACAGGGGCCGCGGCGCTTCAGGGTAGGTCGGGGAGGGATTGCGGTTAGTTGCAAACTCGGCGGCTCACCAGGTACGTGACCCCGGTCCAGGCATTCACCACCGGAACCGCCACGAACTGGCAAATCGGCATCACCACCACCGGGGCCGCCACCACCGCCACCGGCGCGGCGATCACCGGCGCCACGAACACCGGGGCGACCGGGGCCACGAACACGCGGGTACGGATGAAGACGGCGGCATTGGCGCTGCTCAACGCGGCGGCAGCCAGCACCGAGACGGCGAGGGTACGGATCGCAAAGCTCTTGAAGGAAGTGTTCATGTGAGTCATCTCCGAAGTTGCTTGGTGTGGTTGTCTGCACGGTGATCTGCACCGCTCTTGACCGCCTAACGACATCGGAAAAGGATTTGGTGAAAAAGAATTGCGAAGTGCCCTGGTCACCTCGACGGAGTGGGCGCCCACTTCGGCTGCCGCCTTAAGCCGCCACGCCGCGCGCCGCCCGCGGAGACTCCGGATCGTAACCCAGGCAAGGGGCGAGCCAGCGCTCTGCCTCGGCGAGAGACATCCCCTTGCGTTCCGCATAGCTTTCGACTTGGTCGCGATCGATCTTGCCCACGCCGAAATAATGCGATCCGGGATGCGAGAAATACCAGCCGCTGACCGCCGCGGTCGGCAACATCGCGAACGACTCGGTGAGTCGAATGCCGGCCGCCCTCTCGGCATCGAGCAAACTGAAGAGCGCGGTCTTTTCCGTATGATCGGGGCAGGCGGGATAACCGGGCGCCGGCCGGATGCCTCGATACTCTTCGCGGATCAGCGCTCCTTCGTCAAGCGCCTCGTCGATTGCATAGCCCCAAAATTCCCGGCGTACGCGCTCGTGCATGCGCTCGGCGAGTGCTTCCGCCAAACGGTCTGCCAGCGCTTTGAGCATGATGCTGCTGTAGTCGTCGTGCGCTGCCTCGAACCGGGCGACGTGAGCGTCGATGCCGATGCCGGCCGTGACTGCGAAGGCGCCCAGATGGTCCGATCGACCGCTCTGCGCCGGCGCGATGAAGTCCGCCAGGCAAAGTTGCGCTTGCCCTTGCGGCTTTGCCTTCTGCTGACGCAGCTGATGCAGACGCACCGCGGGGGCATCGCGCGCGGGCACGTCCCGGGATTTGCCGGGGTACACCTCGATATCGTCGTCTCCCACGCTCTGGGCCGGAAAAATGCCGATGACCGCGCGCGCCTCGAGCCATCGTTCGGCGACCAGGCGGTCCAACATGCGCTTCGCGTCCTCGTACAGTGCGGTCGCCGCTTCGCCCACGGTGGCATCGCGCAGGATGTCCGGAAATTTCCCAGCGAATTCCCAGGCATTGAAGAACGGCATCCAATCGATATAAGGGACGAGTTCCTCGAGCGGATAATTCACGAAAGTCCGCACGCCGACCAGCTTCGGTACAGGCGGACAGTAGGCCGACCAATCGGTCTTGAATTTCCTGGTGCGCGCTTGAGCCAGCGACAATTGCGGCGCCTTGACGCTCTTGTTTCGGTGCTGTTCACGCCGGCGCTCGTGTTCCGCTTTGGCATGCGCAACGAAGGCTCCCCGGGTCTCGGACGTGATCAACTGCTGGCAGATGCCGACCGAGCGGGATGCGTCCTTGACGTAAATGACCGGGCCGGCGTATTGCGGGTCGATCTTCACCGCCGTGTGTGCGGGCGAGGTGGTCGCGCCACCGATGAGCAGCGGCTGGCGGTAGCCCAGGCGCTGCATTTCCTTGGCCACGTGGACCATCTCATCGAGCGAGGGCGTGATCAGGCCGGACAGGCCGATGAGATCCGCCCCCTCCCGGGTCGCGGTCTCGAGGATCCGCTCGCACGACACCATCACGCCCAGATCGATGACTTCGAAGTTGTTGCACTGGAGCACGACCCCGACGATGTTTTTGCCGATGTCGTGCACGTCGCCCTTCACGGTGGCCATGACCACTTTGCCGTTCGAGCGCGAAGCGCCCACCTTCTCCTTTTCGATGTAGGGAATCAGCACGGAGACGGCCTTCTTCATGACCCGGGCGGATTTCACCACCTGCGGCAGGAACATTTTGCCGGAGCCGAAAAGATCCCCGACCACGTTCATGCCATCCATGAGCGGGCCTTCGATCACGTCGAGCGGACGCACTGCCGAAAGGCGCGCTTCCTCGGTGTCCGCCAGCACGAACTCATCGAGTCCCTTCACGAGGGCATGCTTCAGTCGATCCGCCACGGGGAGCTTGCGCCACTCGAGATCGTCGCCGCGTTTCACGCCTCCCCCGCCCTTGAAACGCTGGGCGATCTCGAGCAGTCGCTCGGTGGCGTCCGGGCGGCGCGCGAGAATCACATCCTCGACCCGCTCGCGCAATTCCGGCTCGATTTCCGCGTAGATGGCGAGCTGCCCCGCGTTGACGATACCCATGGTGAGCCCGGCACGGATGGCGTAATAGAGGAACACCGAATGCATCGCCTCGCGCACCGGGTCGTTGCCCCGGAAGGAGAACGACACATTGCTGACTCCGCCGCTCACGTGGCAGGCCGGCATGCGCTGCTTGATCGCCGCCGTCGCCTCGATGAAATCCAGGCTGTAGCGGTTGTGTTCCTCGATGCCGGTGGCAACGGCAAAGATGTTGGGGTCGAATATGATGTCCTGCGGCGCAAATCCGATCCGTTCGGTCAGCAATGCGTATGCGCGCTCGCAAATCGCCACCTTGCGCTCCACGGTGTCCGCCTGACCTTTCTCGTCGAACGCCATCACCACCACGGCGGCCCCGTAACGCATGCACTTGCGCGCATGCTCGAGAAATATTTCCTCGCCCTCCTTGAGGCTGATCGAATTGACGATCGGCTTTCCCTGTACGCACTTCAGGCCCGCTTCGATCACAGACCATTTGGACGAATCGAGCATGATCGGGACACGCGCCACGTCCGGCTCGACGGCGATCAAGTGCAGCAGGCGCACCATGGCCGCCTGCGAATCGAGCATTCCCTCGTCCATGTTGATGTCGATGATCTGGGCACCGTTGGCCACCTGCTGGCGCGCGACGTCGACCGCGGCGGAATAATCGCCGGCCTCGATCAATTTCCGGAATTTCACCGAGCCGGTCACGTTGGTGCGTTCGCCGACGTTCACGAACAGGCTCGTCGCATCGATCGTGAGCGGTTCCAGGCCGCTCAGCCGGCACGCCGGGGGGACGAGTGGGACACGGCGCGGCTCGAGGCCCTGCACCGCCTGCGCGACCTCGCGAATATGTTCCGGCGTGGTGCCGCAGCATCCCCCGACCATGTTGACGAAGCCGCTCGCCGCGAAATCGCGCAGCACCTCGGCGGTTTCGCACGAGGTCTCATCGTACTCCCCGAAGGCGTTCGGCAGGCCCGCATTGGGGTAGGCGCATACGAAAGTGTCGGCGATACGAGAGAGCTCTTCTATGTAGGGACGCAGCTGCTTGCCGCCGAGCGCGCAGTTCAGCCCGACCACCGCAGGTTTCGCGTGCCTGATTGAGTTCCAGAAGGCTTCGGTGGTCTGCCCTGACAGCGTGCGGCCCGAGGCGTCGGTAATGGTTCCCGAGACGATGATCGGCAAATCCACGCCGATCTCGTCCAGGGTCTCGCGCACGGCAAACAGCGCGGCCTTGGCGTTCAAGGTGTCAAAGATGGTTTCAATGAGGATGGCATCGACACCGCCCATGATCAGGCCGCGCACCGCGGCCGCGTAGGCGCCCGCCAATTCGTCGAAGTCGACGTTGCGATAGGCGGGGTCATTCACGTCGGGAGAGAGCGAGGCCGTGCGGCTGGTGGGGCCAAGCGCGCCCGCGACAAAGCGCTGGCGACCTGTGAGGCGCGACATCTGGTCCGCCGCCTCGCGCGCGAGCCGCGCGGCCGCCAGGTTGAGCTCGGGTGCTAGCTCAGACAGGCGGTAGTCGGCCTGGGATATCGCGGTGGAGTTGAAAGTGTTCGTGGTGATCACGTCGGCGCCGGCCTCGAGATATCCACGGTGAATCTGTGCGATGACTTGCGGCCGTGTCAGCGTCAACAGATCATTGTTGCCGGTCAGATCGATCGGCCACTCGGCAAAGCGATCACCTCGAAAGTCCGCTTCGGCCAGCCGATGGCGCTGGATCATGGTACCCATGGCACCATCGAGGACCACGATGCGTTGCTCGAGCAATTGGAGGAACGACCGGGAGCGTGCTGGCAAATCGACCGCTGTCATTCGGGTCACGCGGATGAGCTTGCCATTCAGGCCAGCGCCATGGTCGCGGAGTGCGCAATGGACTGCTGCGCGATCGACGGTGGCTGGGCTGACTGCGGACGGATGCCGAGCGCATGACAGATGGCGTAGGTGAGCTCGGCACGGTTCAAGGTGTAGAAATGAAATTCCTCGACGCCGTGCTGACGCAGGCGCTCCACCTGCTCGATCGCGACGTGGGCCGCGATCATGCGGCGCGTCTCCGCATCCTCATCCAGTCCGTCGAACCGGCGGCGCAGCCACTCGGGTACCGACGTTCCGCAACGCTCCGCAAAACGCAGCATGTGCGGGAACCGCGTGATGGGAAGAATGCCCGGCACGATGTTCGCGCGGATCCCCGCGGCTGCGCACCGATCGCGATACCTCAAGAACACGTCCGGGTCGAAAAAGAACTGCGTGATCGCGCGATTGGCGCCCGCGTCGATTTTGCGCTTGAGATTTTCCAGATCCGCCTCGACGGTACCGGATTCAGGGTGTCCCTCGGGGTAGGCGGCGACCGAGATTTCGAAGGGTGCGGCGCTCCTCAAGCCGCGCACCAGGTCGGCGCCGAAGGCGAAGCCTCCGGCATGCGGCCGGTAATTCGAACCGGGCGCGGCATCCCCCCGTAGCGCCACCATGTGTCGCACGCCTTGGCGCCAGTAATCCTCGGCAATCCCGATCACTTCCTCGCGCGGCGATCCGATGCAGGTCAGATGCGGGGCGACGGTGAGATCGGTGCTGCGCAGAATTCGCATCACGCATTCGTGCGTTCTGGAGCGGGTCGAGCCGTCGGCGCCGTAGGTCACCGACACGAACTTCGGCCTCAAGGGCGCGAGCCTGACGATGGCATCCCAGAGATGCCCGGCCGCCGCGTCGTCGCCGGGCGGAAAGAATTCGAAGGATACCGTCGCGCTGGTCATGGTCGCTGCCCTCTCGAGCCGATTGCTCGACTGACAGCATGGGAGCGACTGGTGGATGATTCAAACTCATTATCTTCATGGACAGGATGAATTTGCTTCATATGCCATTTTGGGGCATGCCCCCGGGGTCATGACATAACGCGGTGACGCCCTGCCGCAGCGGCGGCGCCGATATACCCAGAGTCCTACGCCTTGCGCCTCAGCCGCTCGCGCCGGCGCTACCCCTTAATCGGCGGACGACCGCCAGGAGCGTAAGGCCCACGATCGACAGGGCGCCCATCGCGCCGCCGCCGCCACCACCGCCACCGCTAGGCGGTGCCGCCGTCACTGTGAGAGACACCGAGCTCGCCGGTGAATTGCCGGACACGTCCGCGCACAAGAGTGAGTAGCTGTATGTACCCGGCGAGGTCGGCGACAACTTCTGCGATCCGCTCGCGGCGAGCGTGCCGCTCCAGCTTCCCGACGCGGTGCAGCTCGCCGCGTAGTTGGACGACCAGCTGACCGTGGCCGTTGCACCGGCGGTGATCGACGGGGAGCTCAAGGTCATCACGGGAGTGGAGGGCAGCGGCAGGACGGTGCCGAGAGTCGCCATGGCGCTGGCCGAGGCGCCATTCACATTGCTGCAGGTCACGTAGAAGGTTTGGGTACCCGCGGCGGTCGGAACGATCGTGACACTGCCGCTGGTCGCCAGCGTCCCGCTCCAGTCCCCCGAGGGTCGCAGGCGTGACCGTCATGCTGCCGCTGGTCGCCTGAGGATTGAGGTTGCCATCGACGCAGCTGCTCGCCAGGATCGTCGACCAGGTGATGGTTGCGGAGCCGCCTGCAGCAATGGCCGTCGTGTTCGACGACATGGTCGGAATCGCCATCGATTGCTCGTACAGCTCCCCCTGACCCACCGTGTAATTCGGGGAAGAGAGTGTGGACGGCAGCAGGGCGCCCGCACGAATCGCATCATAGATTTGCGCTGGAGCGGCGCCGCCGTTGGCCTGCATCATGAGAGCCGCCATCCCTGCGGCATGCGGCGTCGCGGCCGAAGTGCCGAAGAAATTCGGGTAGCTCGGCCTGTTCTGGCATGCGGCAGTCGCGCCCGGCAGCAATCCGTCCGACGGAAAGGCGTTTGGATCCGACGCGAGCGTAAACCCGAGGAAGGTATCGTTCACGCCGTCGGTGGCCGTGATGTCCGGCTTCTGCCTCTGGGTGGGCGTGGCAAGCCTTGCGCCCGCCGGATCGAACAAGGTCAGAATGCCGCCTTGCGAGGAGAAACTCTCGGGCTGGAAGGTTTCGGTACAACTGTAGTTATAAAAATAGAACGAGGCGCCGACGGTGATCGCCCCCGCCGCGGTGTGGTGTCCCTGGATGGTCGCACTGTTCGTGGCGAATCGATTGATGCTGCTGCCGAGACCGTCGTCCTCGATCGTGACAATCACCCGTCCGGGCGTCGTGCTGTTCGCCACTCCGACCAGGATATCTAGATTCTGCTGCTGCGTGCTGCTCTTCGCATTGGCCGGATTGCCGATGATCAACACCTGATAAGGGTCCGCTCCGACGGCGCTTGGCCCGCTGCAGCTCACGGGATTGCCGTCGAGGTCGGTGATGGTATCGCTCCCGGTGCCGCCCGTGATGCAGACATCGATCTCGCTCTTCGAGCCGCCGCTTTGGGGCGCACCGGTCACGTATGGCTGGTCCCACTCGACCACCACGGCGAAGAAGTCGCCGGGCGGGATCGGGGGAACGGTGATGGGTAGCGCGGTGGTCGTAGTGGCGCCGGAGGCGTCGAAATTCAGCAAGTGCTCGCCGGCGTTCGCGCCGCTCGCCGACGAGGTGTCGAATTTCGGCGCCGTGTTCTCATAGCTCAGCGCCCCGTTGTTGCCCGCCGCAGTGAAGTAGGCAACCCCCTCTGCCTCGACCGCATCGATGGCCTGCGCGACGATGCCGTCCTGATAATAGGGTTCGTCGAAATAGCCCACATCGTCCGCGATGACCTTCGCGCCCGCGGAGGCGAGCGCGGTGATGCCATTGGCGAAGTCAGCCTCGCTGTTCTCTGCTGTATAGAAGGCCAAGCTTGCCCCGGGCGCGATCGCATGCACGATCTGCAGCATGGCGCGGCCTTCGTCCCCGAAGGGCGTCTGGTCGGGCGCTCCGTAATCCAAGCAGCTCGCTTCCTCGAGAACCTTCACGCCGGCCGGCAAAGCGCCGCTCGACTGATCGGTCGGATAATCGGCCGTGAAGCCATTGAAAGCGTAGCCCTGGTAACCCGAGACCGGCACATGATTGGCGGGGTTGGCGTACACCGCATAGCAGTTGAAGCTATCGGACAAAACCCCTACGGTGATCCCCGTTCCCGTGATCGACGGATAGGCGGCGCGTATCGAATCGCTTCCCTGCACATGATCACCCTGCGTCGCCACGGGCCCGACGCTCGCCGCGCGCGCCATGGCAGCGCGGATCGAATGCACCTCGCGGCGGCCCATCGCGGCCTCGAGCTGGTTGATGGGAAGCCACCCGCCCACGTCATTAGAATACACGGCCGGGTGCTCGAGTCCGAGATTCACCAGCGCCTGCTTGAGCTGTTGCGGGTCCCCCAAGGTGACGGCATCGACGAGAACCAGGGGTTCTGCACCTGCGGCCGACTTCTTGAACCGCGCGGCCGGGCTCAAGGAATGCAGGTCCGAGAGCACATGATCCGGACGCACGAGCGCGGCATGCCGCGAGAGATCCGAAAGCACGCCGTCGAGCTTGGCTTCGACGACGTGGGCCCGGGCAGCGTCGCTGCGCGTACCGAATACAGTGAGGTGCGCCGAGCCCGCGGGGGCCCGTGGTCGAACCGCGTGCCGTGGAAAATTCGAGACGGCCGAAGAGGCCGCCATGGCGCTTAAAAGCGCCACGGCACCGAGCGTCGAACCTCGAGATTTCAATCCCTTCTCCCAGGAAAGCGGGCTTCCCTTCCCCCTGCTGCCGAAGCTTAGCAATGTCCTCTCGATCTCGCACGAATCTCCGAAATCGAGCCTAAAGTATGAGCTAAACTCAGTCTTATTATGGATACGATGAAACCCGTTCATGGCTACGACGGCGCTTGAATTCAGGCACATGGAGACGCTGGTGGCATTGGCTGAATGCGGGAGCCTGTCCAAGGCGGCGGAGCGTCTGTGCTTGACTCAATCCGCCCTTTCCCACCAATTGAAGGCCCTGGAGAGCCACTACGGGGCGGCGGTCGTCGAGAAGAACATCCGGCCGCTGCGATTCACCGCTATCGGCGAGCGGTTGCTGACCCTGGCACGCTCGGTACTGCCATTGGTGGCGGAGGCCGGACGCGACATCGCCCGGCTGGCCGAGGGACATGCCGGTCCCCTGCGCGTCGCAGTGCAGTGCCACAATTGCTTCGACTGGCTGATGCCGGCGATGGACTCCTATCGCACGTTATGGCCCGAGGTCGAGCTCGATATCATTTCGGGCTTCGTGGTCGATCCGTTGCCGCTGCTCGAGCGCGGCGAGGCTGAGCTTGCAGTCATTCACGACAAACAGCCGCCGCACCCCCATATCGTTTTCAGCCCGCTGTTTCGCTATGAAAGCGTGGCCCTGATGAGCCCTCGTCATCGGCTGGCCTCCAAGAGCTGGCTCGATGCCGAGGATTTTGCCGATGAAACGCTCATCACCTATCCCGTGCCCGACGAGATGCTCGATCTCATGAAGCATTGCCTCACCCCTGCGGGCATCAATCCCAAGCGCCGCACCGCCGAGTTGACCGTGGCGATACTGCAGCTCGTCGCGAGCGGACGCGGCATCGCCGCGTTGCCCTCGTGGACCGTGGGCAATTACATCGAACGAGGCTACGTCGTCTCCCGGCCTATCGGGCAGGCGGGGTTGCGCTGCGAGCTGTATGCCGCCACCACACGGAGCGGCGCCGAAGCCGCGTACATCCGAGAATTCATCGCGTTGACGCGCACGCAAAGCTTGACCGAGCTTGCGGGGGTGTCCGCGCTCTGAGACAGGCCGCATGGGAGGATCGCCGCGCATCCGCCGAGCAATCGAGACCCGGCACCGAGTCCCGCTTGCTGACCGGCGGCATACACGATGAAATATAATTAACCAAGACGGGATCTCGAATATTCATGAATAGTATCCGTCTCGGTTCCCTCACGTTCACAGCGGCTCGCCGCTCATCATTTATGAGGAAAATCATGAAGAAAATTGTCATTGCTTCGCTGTCCGCAGCATTGGTCACGACGGTCGCCATGGCCTACGAGATCCACCATCCGAACTTGCGCGATGCCCATCACGATGCCGAGATGGGTATCAACCACGTCCAGAATGCGCAACAGGGCAACAAAGGTGTGGAGTTCGGCGGTCATGCGGAGAAGGCGATCGACCTGCTGAGACAGGCGCAGGCAGAGATCGTCGAGGCTGACAAGTGGAACGACGCGCACCGTCACTGAGAGATTCACGCACTCCTCCGGAGGGGCATCCCTCCGGGGGGCTAGCGTGTGGCTCCGCAGGTACAACCCCCGGCGCGGCCGGCGTCGCTAAGCGAGATCGAAAGGCTCCCGGTGCCGTTCCGGCCCGACGTGGCATGCCATCTCCCGCAGCGCCTCAAGCACCGCCTCGGGTTGCGTGCCTGCCGGCAAGCTCGATATAGCCTTGGATACCCATGCAGCGCCGACGCTCGCGCCGCCGCGCCGGCCTGGGGCCGTCGCCGCGCATCCGCCGAACAGCCGCGGCCCCAGCACCGAAATTTCCCCGGGTCCGCAACGCGCATCGCCGGTACCACCAATCACCGACGGATAGGCGGCCGGATACACGGGCGCACCCCTCGCCGGCATCGCTGCCACGGTCACGATCCCGGAGTCCATTGCCCGCGCGACGGCTGCGCGCAGCACGGCTCGGTCTGTCGCGAGTCCGAGGCTCAGGTGAATGAGTTTTGCGCCGCGCGATACGGTCCAATCGACGGCGGCGGCAACCACCGCGGCGCTCGCTGGCTGCGCGGTCAAAAATACCTGCGCGAGTAACAGCTCGACACGCGCGCCATCCTCGGTCAGCAGCGCGGCGATTCGCGAGCCGTGCCCAGTCGGATCAGAAGCGGGCGAAACGCGCTCGACGTGCGAGCCGTCGCTCACGAATGCCGCGGCTTCGACGGCTCCGCTCCACGTACCGCAACTGTCTATGAGGCCGACGCGCCAGTTCATGTGCCGACGACTGCCGCCGGGCGGATCCGGCCGGCCTCCAGGCGCCAGGAGAGATCCCAGTCCTCGATGTCCGAGGTACGGTGCGTGATGATGAGCCGGGTACGATCCGCAAACGCCGCATCCAGCGAGCGATGCATCATGCGGGCCATTTCGGTATCCAAGCCGCTGGTGGCTTCGTCGAGCACGACGATCAGCGGCCGTGCCAGTACAGCGCGGGCGATGGCGATGCGCTGCCGCTGCCCGGTGGAGAGTCCCGCTCCGCCTTCACCGACTTTCGTGGCGTAGCCGGCAGCAAGCGCCTCGACAAATTCGTGCACACCGCTTTGGCGAGCTGCCTCGAGTACTTCGGCCTCGCCGACGTGATCGTGACCGTAGCGCAGGTTCTCGAGGATGGTCCCCCTGAACAGGATCGGCGAATGTTCCACGACCACGATGCGCCGGCGAAGATCTGCAAGCCGGTATTCGCCGAGCGGCCGCCCGTCCAGCAGAATTCGTCCCGCATCCGGATCGATGAATCGCCGCAACAGATCGGCCAGCGTGGATTTCCCCGCACCCGATGCACCGCGCAGTACCGCCTTGGTTCCCGCCGGAATGTCGAGCGTCACCGAGTCGAGTACCGGCCGTCCCTCGCCGGCCGCCGCAACCGTGACCGATTCCAAACGCAGCGCACCGCGGGCATCGGCGGCCAGCGCCACTGCCTCGGGGAACTCCCGAACTTGCGGCAAATCGAGCAGCTGCCGGACTCTGGCGAGGCTCACTCGCGCGCGGTGGTAGCCGCTGTACAGCCCCGTCATGGATGCCGCAGATCCTGCGCTGCGGCCGAGATAGGCCGCGAAGGCGACGAGGGTTCCGACCGTCAATTCTCCCTGCAGCACGTACCATCCGCCGAGCACGAAGGCAGCGGCAGTCGCTACGTGACCGAGAAGCGCCGATGAGGCGCCGGTTGCATATCCGATCCACTGTTGGCGCAGAGCGCGCTTGAGATAGTCGGCGCCGAGATTCTCGAGCCGTTGCGCCTCCACTTGCTCCGCGGCGGCGGCCTGGACGTGACGGGCGCCGGACAGCGTCTCGATCAGAAATCCGCTCAAGCCGCTGGCCGCCTCGCGAAGATCTCGCGTGGAGGTTTCGAGGCGCGGGCGGGCGTAGTGACGGACCAGGAGCTGCAACGGCAGCAGAGCGGCAACCAGCAGCGTCAACCGCCATGAGAGCCCCAGCATCACAGCGCCCGCAGCGGCGAGCGACAATGCGCTGCCGATGAAGGAGGAGGCTGCATCGGTGCCGAAGCGCTGCACCTCGGCAATGTCCCCGTCGAGCCGGCTCACCAGGTCGCCAACGGGGATGCCGGCAAGGCGGCGGGGAGACACTCGCAGTAGATGCTCGTATACCTCGCGCCTCAGCGAGAAAAGCGCCCCGCCCGAGGCCCGCATATAGATCGTCCTATGAACGCCTCCCAACAGGAAACCGAGCGCTGCGAGGCCGAGCATCCCCGAGCAGGCGGCGATGAGCCGAGGGAACCTGTGCGCGATGAGTCCCTGATCGATGACCATGCGGGTCAGGAGCGGCTGCGCGGCCGACAATGCGGCGATCAGCAGCGCGAGCACCAACGCCCCGGCCAATGCGGGCAGGCGCGGCCTCAAGTGAGGCCACAGCAAGCCGCGCATGCCTGCCGATTTATCGTCCGTGGATGACACGCAGAGTCGACAGCGCCTGATCGCCGCACCCCGGGAGTTTCAGGATGGCCTTCTTCTCGAGGCTCGCCGAATCATAGAACCCCACGTCGCAATTCGTTCCCGCCAGATAGATCTCGCGGCCGTCCGAGGAGACGTTCACATCGTAGAACGTATGATCGAGCGGCACGCGCTTCGCGAGCCGGTGGCCCGCCATGTCGACGCTCGTCAAGGTCGTGTAGACACCGTACGCATGTTTTCTGTCGGGGCTCAGGATCGTCGAGAAAATCAGCGCCGACAAGGGCTCGAAGTCGAAGTAAGACAGACCCCCGGACTTCAGATCGAGCGACATCATCGCCGTCGTGGGGGTGCTCTCGGCGCCGTTCTTGACCTCGGTGTAGATGGGGCTGGTGAAGATGCCCGTGGGCTCGGTCACCGGCCAGAATGCCAGCAGATCGGGCTGCGCATGATCCGGGATCTGCCACTGCTGGATGCCGCGCGTGCCCAGGAGCTTGCCGCTGCTCAGGTCGTATTCGTAAAGATCGAATCCCAGCGCGTAAAAGCTCCGGCCGTTCGGCCGGATCAGCAGCATGTGAATGCGGCGCGGTGCGGGGAAGCTGCGCACCGCTTTCGCCTCGAGGCCTGCCGTGGTCCGGAACACCGCGAAACGCGGCTCCTCGACCACGTACTCGCTGGGCTTCAGCAGCGTCGGCAGCTCGTACGCGATGAGCTCCTTGCCGTCCGGCGTGATGGCCAACGCGAAGAAATCCTTCACGCGCTCGCCCGGAGTCGACAGATCGGCACGAAACACCTCGCGCCCGCTGCCCAAGTCGATGCCGACGATCCGCTCCATGCGGTCCACCAAGGTGTAGGCGGTACGCTGATCGGGCGAGATCACGATGGTGGCTATTCCGCCTTCCGCTCCCGGCACGTGGTACTCCGCGCGCACGCTCCGCGTTGCGGCGTCGATGATGAACAGCCGGTCGGGCTTCGCCGCCGTCACGAGAAGGTCTTTGGTTGGCGCAGCGGCGCGCGCGAGGCCGAAGGCGGCGAGGAGAATGCCCGTCGCGGCGGCGGCTCGCAGGCCGGGACTGCGGAAAATCATTGCCGATGACATGCTGCTCTCCCGCTCACTTCTTAGGATAGACGGCGTCGAGTTCGCGCCAGTCCGCCGGTGCCGATGGCTTGCCGGAATCCCAGTTGGGATAGGTATTCATGGTGTCGGGTACCTGGGCGGGCCACCAGCAGGGGTCGGAGCAGCCGTACAGATCAGCCTCCATGGGCTGACAGAGCGAGGCGACTCCGCCGAATGGATCCACCTCCCAGCCTGGATCGAAGGTGGTGGCGCAGCCGGCGACCGTCTCCATGGCGAGCACTTCCGCGACATGCCCTTCGGCAACCGCCTCCAGCAGCAGCTCCGCCTTACGGTTGGTGGGTTTCAGTTCGCTCATGCGGGAACACTCCTCGGTGCGAGGTGACGGGAAAAAAACGACGGATTGTGGCTTTGAATATCGGCGTACACGCGCACGCCGAAATCGACCCAGCTACGCAGCAGATCGCAATAATGGTACGTGCGGTGATGGGCATCGCCGAAGCGCGCATACGACTCGTGATAACAGCCACCGGCGCAGAGATTTCTGATGCGGCAGGTCTCGCAATGGGTGCCCTCGCGATCGAGCGCTTTTTCGATGAACGCGCCGAGCCGTTCGCCATCGATGCCGGCGGTGACGCTCCCGAACCTCGGCATGTCCGAGCCCGTGAACCGGTGGCACAGGTTCAGATCGCCCTCGCCGTCCACCGCGAGCAAGCCGACCCCGGCGCCGCAGGGCAGCGACTTGCGCCGCCCCTCGTGCAAATCCGTCATCAATTGGTGCATGTTGGAGAAGCCGTTATTCTCGTCTCGCAGCGCCGCGCGCCGATAGTCCTCGCCCAACCGCTCGAACGCGCGATGCACCTCGCCGAGTTCGGCGTCCGAGAGCGCGTGAGCATCGTCGGCGCCGGAGGTGACCGGTGCGTACCCGACTTCGTGAAAACCGAGTTCGCCCCGCAGATGCGCATGGATGGCCTCGACCGCGGTATTGCCGCCGCCCAAGGTCACCCGCGCGCCCACGGGCCGCGAGCGATAGCGGTCGAGCAGCATGCGCACCTTGCGCGCGACGGCATCGTAGGTTCCCCGCCCCCCCACGCTCTTGCGATGCCGATCGTGCAGCGCCTTCGGGCCATCCATGGATACCGAGATGCCGAATCGATGCGCGTCGAAGTAGTCGATCAGCGCGGGTGTCAACAGGGTCGCATTCGTCGTGAGCGAGAAATCCACCGTCTTCCCGGCGCGGTCCGCTTCGGCTTCCGCGTACGCGGTGGCCTGTTGGATCAGCGGCACGTTGGTGAGCGGCTCGCCCCCGAAGAACACCACGTTCAGCCGATCTCGCGAGGCCCCCGTTTTCAGGAGGAGGTCGATGCTTCGCGCCGCGGTCACGAAGTCCATTTTTCGTCCGTCGACGGGCTTGGCGAGGTCTTCCTTGTAGCAATACGTGCACGACAGATTGCAGCCCGTGTTGACGTTGAGCACCAGCGTGCTCAGCGGATACGAGGCGATCTTGACCCCGGCGGGATTGATGGGCCTCAAGCTGCCCGACGGCTGAAGCATCTCGAGCTTGCGCAGCTCCGCGGCGAATTCACGCACCCGCGACGGCTCGAAACGCGAGGCAAGCGCAGCGGCGAGATCATCGACGCTCTGCCCACCCTTGATTCTGCACAAATCGATGACCTCGAGCGCCATCGCATCCAGACCGAACACCGCCGTCGTCGGCACGTGCAGGACATAATCCCCGGCGTCGGCGTGCACCAGGTGGCCGTTCCAGGGATTCCATTCGAGCCGTTCTTGCGTGGTGAGCATGGTGTTCAGTAAATGGGTGGCGTGATCCAGCGCTGCACGGTCACGATCAGATGGCCGTGCCCTGCGACCTCGCGCCCGCCGTCCTCGACCTGTGCAACGACGCTCAGATTACCGACGTTGTCGCCCGTGAACTCCCGTGCAGGGTTGGGGCCCGCGGCTCCCGGCAGAAAGCGGCCGCGCCGATCGATGTAGCCGGAATACTTCTGATCCTCGGTGCGCGCCGCCTCCGCATCGAAAGGTGTCGAGCTCCAGGCGGCGTCGATGGGCCCGAGTGGCAATAGCTGTCCGTCCGGCAGCCGCGTGAAGGCGAGCGCGACGAATTGCGCACTGACCGCCTCCACACGCCCGCCGCCGAGGCGCGCGATGCCATAGCTGGGCTCGACGGTGACCTGGTCGATTTGACGGTATACGGCGAGATGGCCGCCTGCGCCACCCACCTGGACCGCGCGCAGCCCCGGCAGAGCGTCCGCTGCGACCCTCAGCTGCGCATGAACAACGTGCGCATCGCGCCGAATCTCGCCGGCCGAGACGCCGTCGCCGAATTTCGCCTCGCCGGTTTCGAGTCCGATGCCGACCACGTTGACGCCCGCGGTGGTGCCGGCGCGGATGGATTGCGGCAGCACCGCCAGCACCCGCGACGGTCCGGTGTCCCGGACGGCGCTCCATTCGCCGCCGTCCTCGGCGTGATCCTCGTAAAACCAGCGCCCCTCGATGCGGTTGCCGTCGTCGGAGACTTGGTAAACCTCGCGCCGCGATCGCTCTGCGACGTCGGCATTTCCCCGCCACTCGTAGCCCGTGTACACGATCGCCTTGGATTGCCCCGAGAGTTCCGCGCCGTCGGCATCGGTCAACCGATAGAGCGCCGTGTACTCGCCCTGGGAGTTGCGCGCGATGCGGCCGGTGCCGAAGAAGTCCCGGCCGCCGGGGACGCGTCCGACGATCACCCAATCGCCGCTCAGGTCAGCGGCCGGGTGTTTTTTCCAGTCGCTCCAGGCGGTGGTGGAATACGGAAAGAGTGCAGCGAGCTTCGCGGGCTGCGCGCCGCTCGCGATGTCCCACCAGCGTCTGTCGCGCCCCGACTGCTGATACTCCAGAGAAGGCCATTGTCCGACGTGGGTATGCGCGAGCTTTCTCCATTCCCCCTCGTCTCGCCGCTGCAGGGCCACCCGCGCCAGGGTGTGACATCTGCCGCACATCACGCCTATCTCGGGTCCCAAGTCGATGTCCTGCGCGTTCGGGCGTTGCTCGAGGGCAAAGCGGCCGGCCGCGGATTCCGACGGCGCGAGCCCCTGGGTATCGGCGAGATAACGCACGATGGCGCTGCGCCCGGCATCGTCGAGCACGACACCGTGTACCTGGCGCATGCGAAACAGCGTCATGGCCCATCCTTCGGGAGTCTTTCGTATCGCACTGATGCGCTCGAAGCTGCCGCTCTGCTCCCGGTGGCAGCCGCTGCAATGGCTGCGCACGAGCTCCTCTCCCGCAGCGGGCGTTCCCTCGGCGCGGCTCGCCGGTGCGAGGACGAGCCCCATCACGAGCGCGCCTGCCATCGATGTAAAGCATGTTCCGACTCGAATCGACACGGCACTAACCTCCTGGATGATTTTCCTGATCGAGCCAATGCATTGCGGCAGCCACGGCGCGGTCCGGCCGCCCGAGGCAGCGGGAGACGGATTTCGGCGTCGCGCCTGCATTCACCTCCAAGTGACGCACGAGCTCGGCGAGGGGCACGCCCGCGACTTGTAACACGCCGCGGGGATGCGCGCCCGACACGATGACGTCGCGCTCGACGATCCGGCCGTCGATCAGCGTGGGGCGGCGTTCGATCCGCCGGTCGCTCGCGCCGGGCCGCCGCTGCGGACGGCCCAAAGTCTCATACGCCTTCGCGGTTTGCACCCAAAACTCGCCCTGCGCCGCGTTCTGGCGATAAAACTCGGCGGCCACGCGCACACCGCGCTCGAAGTCCTCTTCGTGGCGCTCGATGACGAAGCGCTCGGCGAGCGCCGCATCGCCTCCGTTCAAGACGGACAGGATCGCGGTGGCAACCAGCCTGGCGCTCTTGAGCGCTTGGTAAATCCCTTGACCGGACAACGGATCGAGTGCGACCGCGGCATCGCCCACCCGCCATGGACGCAACGTCGGGTCCGCCGTGACGTCGCCCCTGCGGTCCAGCCCGTACCGTGCATGGGCTGCGCACGCGCTCGGCTCGCCCACTGGCGTCGCGCCGTTCAGGGCACGGGCAAGCCCCGGAATCTGGTGGGCGGCTGCGGCTGCCCACCCGGACGGACGATGTCGGCCCGGGCGCGCGACCACCTGCACCCAGAGGTCAACGTCCCGCTCGACCCACCAACACCAGCCGAAATCCGCCGACTCGATTCGAGTTTCGCCCGCAACGCCCCGTCGGCGCCGATAACACTGACTGACGGCCAATAAAAGGGGACCGCGCCGCGCCGGCCCGCGACGGCCACGTGCTTCGACGAGCATTGGCGCGCGCAGCGTTTCGCCACTGCGTGTCGAAACGCGCCACGCACCTGCCTCCCGCGTCACTTCGGTCACCGCGATCGGACGCGCCTCGACGCCGGCAGAAACTGCGCTTTCGCGGAGCGCCTCAGCCAAGGAGGCGCGCTCCACGAGCCATTCGCGTCCCTCCACGGGTCGGCCGCCCCAGCGCCCGCGCCGGATGAACGGTCCTTGCAGTAGCGAGGCGCCGCTCTCGCTCTCGATGTTCTCCTCGGCCAAGAGAGCACGGCTCCGATCCGACACACCCTCGAGCCCCGGGCGCTGCGCTGCACCGAGCAGAGCGACGCGGATTCCCGAGGAGGCGAGCCGCTGCGCGACCACGCTGCCGGCCGGACCCGCGCCAAGCACGAGCACTTCAGGCCTCATGCATGCCGCTCCTCGGAGAGATTGAGTTCGGCGCTCAGGCGTTCGCGAATCAGGTACTTCTGTATTTTGCCGCTTGCGGTCAGCGGAAAGCTCTCGACGAAGCGCACATACCGCGGCACCTTGTAATGCGCGATCTGCCCGCTGCAGAACTGCCGGATCTCCTCCTCCGTCGCCGACCTTCCCGGACGCAATCGGATGCAGGCGCACACCGCCTCGCCGTATTTGGGATCCGGCACGCCGATCACCGTCACATCGAGGACGGCGGGATGGCGATACAAGAACTCCTCGATCTCCCGCGGCGAGATGTTCTCGCCGCCGCGGATGATGAGGTCTTTGACGCGGCCGACGATGTTGCAATACCCCGCCTCATCGATGACGGCGAGGTCCCCGGTATGCATCCAGCCGCCTTCATCGATGGCTTCCCGGGTGCGTTGCGGATCTCCCCAATAGCCGCGCATGACGCTATAACCGCGGGTCAACAGTTCGCCCGCAGTGCCGCGCGAAGTGACGTGTCCCTGCGAGTCGATGATCTTGACCTGCACATGGGGGTGCACTCGGCCAACGGTGCTCACGCGCCGCTCGAGCGGGTCGTCGGGCTCGCTCTGGAAGCTCACGGGGCTCGTCTCGGTCATGCCGTAGCATATCGTCACCTCCGGCATGTGCATCTCGGTCACCACGCGATGCATCAACGCAATCGGACATGGGGACCCCGCCATGATGCCGGTGCGCAGCGACGACAGATCGAACTCGCCGAAGCGGGGATGCTCCAGCTCCCCGATGAACATGGTGGGCACACCGTGCAGCGCGGTGCAGCGCTCCCGCGCGACCGTCTCGAGCACGGAAAGCGGCTCGAATGCTTCTCCGGGAAACACGCTGGCGGCACCATGCGTCATCGCGGCCAGCACGCCCAAGACCATGCCGAAACAGTGAAACAGCGGCACCGGGATGCACACCCGATCCTGGTCGGTGAGCCGCATGCCTTCTCCGATGAAGAAGCCGTTGTTGACGAGATTGAAGTGCGTGAGCGAGGCGCCCTTCGGCGTACCGGTGGTGCCGCTGGTGAATTGAATGTTGAAGACCTGATCGGCGTCTTGCCCGACCTCTATCGATCCCATGACCGTGTCGTCCACGCCTTGCCCGCAAGCCCGCAATTCCTCGAAGGACAGGCCGCCGCTCAGAGTCTCGGAACCCACCTGCACGAGCAGTCGAAGCTCCGGGAAGGCCGCGCTACGAAGTTCTCCGGGAGCGGCGTTTCCCAGCTCCGGGATCAGCGAGCGCAATATGGCGGTGTAATCGCTTCCCTTGAATCGCGAAGCGAAAACCAGCGCCCGGCAGCCGACGAGTCGCAGCGCGAACTCGAGCTCGGAGCTTCGGTAGGCGGGATTGAAGTTTACCAATACCAACCCGGCTCGCGCCGCACCGAACATGGTCAAGAGCCATTCGAGACAGTTCGGTGCCCAGATGCCGATGCGCTCCCCAGGCTTCAGGCCGCACGCCACCATGCCGCGCGCGACCTGCTCGACCTCGCGGTCGAATTGCGCAAAGCTGAATCTCGCCGACTGATGAGGGACGACGAGCGCCATGCGATCGGGTCTCTCCTCTGCGGCGGCTCGCAGAACGGCATCGACGGTACAGTACAGCAGCGGCCACTCGCTGGTGCCCGATACGAAGCTAGCTGCCGTTGGCTTGCCCGCCGGGTGCATGGTCCGTGGTCGGTTCATTGGGGGGTCTTTAGCCAGCCCTCTGCGATCAATAGCTTACGCACATTCGTAGGCCCCCTGGAAAAACCTTTGGACCGAGTATCGCCGGAATATCGCAGCTAAGGTATAACTCGTAAGGAGCAGACGGGACTAATACTTAAGTATCGGCTGCTTGATCTTGTCGTCGCTTTGAGGCTGGAATCGTTCGATGCAGGTCGAAACCGCGGCACCACGGGTGCTGATCGCCGATGACCATCCGCTTTATTGCGATGCGTTGCGCGCCGTCGTGCCGCAGGCCTGCCCGGGGGCTGACATGACCGAGGCAGCCTCGCAGGAAGAGGTGCTCAGCGCGGTGTCGGGGCCGCGCGCATTCGACCTGGTGTTGCTCGACTTGAATCTGCCGGGCGCCGTGGGGCTGTCCTGCCTGCACGCCTTGAAGCGCGCTGCTCCCGCCACTCCCATCGTCGTCGTATCGGCAGTCGGCGATCCCAAGATCATGCAGGACACCATCATGGCGGGGGCGAGCGCCTTCATCCCCAAGTCGGCCCCCGGACAGGTGCTCATCAATGCGCTCAGAGTCATCATCGCGGGCGGAACCTACCTGCCGACCAGTGTGCTGGCCACTCTGCGACATGCCGACGCCGTCCCCACTCAGGGCGAGCTGACACAACGGCAGCGCCGCGTGCTCGAGCTATTATCGACGGGATTATCGAACAAGCGCATCGCGCGCGAGCTCGACATCAGCGAAATCACGGTGAAGGCGCACGTCTCGGCGATCTTTCGAAAATTGGGTGTCGCCAACCGTATGCAGGCGGGTATCGAGGCGCGGCGACTTCTCGAATCCCACTAGCCTACCCGATCCAGAAGCGCGCGCAGAGCGGGGAGGCTCAAGGGTTTCGCCAGGAACTCGAGCCCCTTTTTGCGGGCCGCCGCATGCAGGCGCGGGTCCGGGTCACTGGTCATGATGGCCGCCGCGGGCGCCCGATCGAACTCGCGCCGCACCTCCTCGATGGCCGCATCTCCTTTGATGCCGCCCGCCAGGTGATAGTCGCTGATGATGAAATCGGGCGACAAATCGGCGCCGATGAACTGGACCACCGCATCGGTCGCGGTTGCTGCCGCGATGGGGCGATGCCCCCACTTCGCGAGAGTGGCGGCGAGCCCCTGGCGAACGCCGGGATCGTCGTCTATCACGGCGATCGCCAGGCTGGGTCTCGCCGCTTTGCCGGCGACTCGACCCGCCGTCGCGCGCGCGCGGCGCCTCGGACGGCCATAGGGTACGACCACGCCGAATAAAGAGCCGCGCCCGGGCACCGAGTGGACCAGGCGTTCCAGGGAAAGCAATCTCGAGATCCGCTGCACGATCGACAGTCCCAGCCCGATTCCCGCCGAACGCCCCCGCTTCCCGGAAGGGACCTGGTAATAAGCCGAGAAAATCGCTTCCAAATGCTCCTTCTCGATGCCTATCCCGGTGTCGTAAACGGAAATCGCCAGCCCCTCGCGCCGGCGCCGGCAACCCACCAAAACCCGCCCGCGCGGCGAGTAGCGGATCGCATTGCTGATCAGGTTGCGCAGGACCGTCTCGAGCAGATGCATGTCGGAGCGCACCCAGGCGCTCGAAGGCACGTACTTGAGCTCCAACCCGGCGGAACGCGCCACGCTCGCGAACTCGGGGACCAGTCTGTCGAGTACCGCGCCGACAGGAAACACGACGTAATGCGGCTCGTTGCCCCCCGAATCGAGACGCGCCACATCGAGCAGCGTATCGAGTAGATTGCTCAGCGAGGCGAGCGCTACGCGCGCTTTGTTGAGATAGTCGAGGTCGAGACCGGCGAGCGTCGATTCTTGGATCGACTCCAGGAACAGAAGGGCTGAGCTCAGCGGCTGACGCAGATCGTGGCTGGCCGCCGCCAGGAACCGGGTCTTGGTTTCGTTCGCCCGATCCGCGGCTTCCTTGGCCTGCTTCAGAGCGACTTCGATTTCGCGCCGCGACTCGAGCTCTCCCTTCAGGCGAAGATTGAGCTGCTCGTATTGGTCGGTGCGCTGACGGATGGTCTCCTCGAGGCTGGCCGCGGCTTGGAACCAGGAAAACTGGCTACCCTGCTCGTCGACCGCTTTCTCGACCCGGATCATGAGCGCCTCGACCGATTTCTTGAGCGCCCGATTCTCCGCGGAAAGCTTCAAAGCGGCCTTTCGCGTGCTCTCGGCCGACCTTTGCGGCGGCGTAGACTCAGCGCGCGTCTTCCGGCGCAAGCAGATCCTCCTCCCAATACTCGTTCGGGCGGCGCACATCGCCGGCGCTGCGTGCAGCTTCAGCGCGTCGCAATTCCACCCGGCGGATCTTGCCCGAAATTGTCTTTGGAAGCTCTCCGAATTCGATGCGGCGAATGCGTTTGAAGGGCGCGACCCGCGCACTCAGTCGATGTCTCAACCCGTGATATTGATGCAAACTGACTTGCTCTCGAGGTACGAGGCAACCGCTTCGCCGCCGAGCTCGCGGCCCCAGCCGGATTGTTTGTAGCCGCCGAAAGGCATGACGGCATCGAGCATATTGTGACAATTGACCCATACCGTGCCGGCACGCAGTTTCGGCGCGAGCCGCAGCACCTGTCCGATATCTCGGCCCCAAATACTGGCTGCGAGGCCATAGATGGAATCGTTGGCGATCCGCGCAATGTCAGCCACATCGTCATAGGGCTGCGCCACCACCACCGGACCAAAGATTTCTTCACGGACGATGGACATCTGCGGGTTTACGTCGACGAAGACCGTGGGCTCGACATAGTATCCCGGCGTCGACAATACGTTGCCGCCGGCGGCGGCGCGTGCACCTGCGGCCGCACCCTCTTTTAGATAGCGCGACACGCGCTCGCGTTGCACGGAGGATACCAGCGGCCCGATTTGCGTGTCCGGTTGCAAACTCGGCCCGAGCTTCATCGCCTTCGCCTGATCGGCGATACCGCCCACCACCTTGTCGAAGTGCTTGGCATCCACGTACAAACGCGAACCGGCGCTGCATACCTGACCGTGGTTGAAGAAAATTGCGCTGGCGGCGCCCGGAATGACCGCATCGAGATCGGCATCCGGGAGCACAATCACCGGAGACTTGCCGCCCAGCTCCACCGTGACTTTTTTCATGTTGCCGGCGGATGCTTGAACGATCAGCCGACCGACTTCGGTGGATCCGGTAAAGGTGATCTTGTCGACCCCCGGATGCGCCGACAATGCGGCGCCCGCGGTCGGACCCATGCCGGTGATGACATTGAGCACGCCCTTCGGCAGCCCCGCCTCCAACGCCAATTCGCCGAGCCGCAGCGCAGTGAGCGGTGTCTCCTCGGCGGGTTTCAGGACCACGGTGCAGCCCGCGGCCAGCGCTGGCGCGCATTTCCAAGTGGCAAGCAGCAGCGGGAAATTCCACGCAATGATCGCGCCCACCACACCCATCGGCTCGCGCGAGGAAAACGCGGCATATTGCTGCCCCGGCATCAGGGTGCCCGAAATGGGGAGTGTCTTGCCCTCGATCTTGGTGGGCCAGCCAGCCATGTAGCGCCATACTTCGATCGCGTGCTTCACGTCGACGTGCCGCGCGATGATCACTGACTTGCCGTTGTCCAGCGCTTCGAGTTCCGCGAGTTCATCGGCATGCGCTTCGATCAAATCAGCGAGGCGATGCAATACGCGCTCGCGGTCGACCGGCGTCATCTTCGACCAATCCCCGCCCTCGAATGCTCGCCGCGCCGCCGCCACTGCGAGATCGACATCGGCCGCCTCGCCGAGGGCGCAGTGCGCCAGGACCGCGTCACTGGAGGGCTCGCGCACCTCGAAGGTCTTGCCACTCTTTGCGGGAACCCAGGCTCCATCAATCAATAACTGGTGCGGTCTGCGCAAGAACGCCGCATTGGCGCTGGAGATGGCTGCGAGATCGTTGGCGAGAGCCGGGCGAGTGGTCGGTGCAACGGCGGTATTCATTCGATACTCCTGACTTGGAGGTAGTAGAGCTATATGAGCCGGCTCCCCACGCTCGGCCCGGGGAGTATCGCCCCCGGAGTCCCCTATGGGGTATGAGTCGTAAGGAGTAAATGCGCTAATACTTTAGTATCATGCTGCGGCTCGCGTCTCGAGCTTACCGGGGGGCGGCTGAACTGGCACGATTGGGCCGTGAGCGATCCGACACAGAAAATCAGGTGCTTTCAGTCGGCCGGTGACACGGCAGCCGTTGCGGCCGCGATTGCCGAGGGTTGTGGCCACAGTGCCCTGACCGTTGTCTTTGCGGCCACTGCCCACGATCTTGCGACCTTGGGCCAGGAACTCATGCAGCGCGGCGCCAATCGAGTCGTCGCCGCGGCTACGGGGCGCGCCTTCGGCATCCATGGTTACACCGCAAACGGAGTTGCAGGGTTCCATCTCCCCTCCGGCCGCTTCGCAGCGGCGGATACCATATTGGAGGATGTGGCGAACATTGGCGCGGCTGAACTCAGAGCTCGCATGCGTCAGCTGCGCCATGAGTTGGCGAGCGACGCCGGACGCGATCATGAATATCGATTTGCATTATTACTGACCGATGCCGAGGCACGATGCGAGGAGCGCATTGCGGCGGTGCTTGGCATGGAATTGAATGGCATACCGCTCATCGGGGGCTCAGCAGGGGATCTATATTTCAATCCATTCGGCGACAAGCCTGGGAGTACGCGAATACTGCATCGCGGAGTCGCGAAGCGCGGAGCCGCGATTCTGTCCCTGGTGTCATCCGCATCGCCGATCGTCGCGTACTGTCACAACCACTTCGTTCACACCGAGCGGAAATTCGTTATTACGGAGGCCGATCCGGCGCGCCGGTTGGTGCGCGAAATCGACGGGCGGCCCGCGTTGGAGGTGTACGCGGCGGCCTGCGGGTTTCGCCGGGTGACCCCGAGTGCCCGGGACTTCGGTCCGTTTCCCCTTATGATCCGCATCGGTGGCCACTATTATCCGCGCGGCCTGCAGCGCATTTATGACGACGGGGCTCTCGAATTCGCTTGTGCACTGGAGCCGGGGCTCGTGGTTGCACTCGCCAAACCGGGCAACATGGTCGCAAGCCTCGATGGTCTTTTCGCGTCGATGCGCAGACAGATCGGAGTGCCGGAGCTTGTGATAGGCGTCGACTGCGCGGCCAGGACAGCTTATATGGAGCGCAAGGGTTTAACCAAGGGTATTGAAGCTTTGCTGCAGAGCCATCGCGCAACAGGTTTCTCTTCGTTGGGGGAACAATTCAATACGATTCATGCGAATAATTCGTTTACGTGCCTTGCCATAGCAGCGCCTTGAGCAGAGCAGACTCGACACACCCAGCTCCTCACTCGAACCGGTACGTGACATCGACACCTCCAGTGAGAGGCCGGAGCATCACATACCGGTCAAACGCCGTTGTTTGCAACCCGCCATTGGGCTGCGGGTCCACCAGTGAATGATTGTTCGTGAAGTTGTTGACGAACATCGATGCTGTCCACTGATTGCTCTTCAACCCAAAGCGCAGCTTGCCCACCGCGTAAGCCGGCATGTGCACCAGGACCTGCTCGACATTATCCAGCGTCGCGGTCACGCCGAAGGGCAGATCGGTCCTCGTGCCCGTGTAGTCCCCCTCGATCGAACCGAGCACAGAGAGGCTGCTGCCCAGATCGTGCACCCAGTGCAGAACCACGGAACCCGATGCCGCCGGCGTATCGGGGATCTGCATGCCCTTCGTGAATCCGCTGATGGCGCTGTCCGCGATGAACTTCGAGTTGGTGTAGCCGCCATTCAGCGCTATATCGAAGCCCCCGGGGAGAAGCGTGTCCAGTTGCAGCTCGAGGCCCCAGATGTGAGCGGGGGCTCCGTTGACCGTCAAACCGAATCCCGCGAGCTCCGTGGCCAGCTGAGGGTCGCTCCATTTCTCGAAGTACCCGTCGAGGTTCGCAATCAGGTGACGGTCGAGGAAATACGACTTTTCGCCGATCTCGTAACTCCACACCGAGTCAGAGTTGAAGGTTGCCGGTGCCTGGATGAAGACATTTGGATTGCAGGTTTGCGTAAGGAGCACCTTGTTCTGCACTGCGCGCTCGTTGGCGACCTGGGATCCCAACAGCGGATTGGTGTTGTTGCACGGAGCCACGGGGATTGGCCCGACATCGCCGCTGACTCCACCGAGGCGAACTCCCTTGTCGATCTTCGCGTACGCCATGTGGTCCGGGTCGATGTTGTACGTCAAGGTGAGACTTGGGATGGTGCCGCTGGCCCCTATCGAGGCCGAAGAATTATAGGGACAGGTATTGCACAGAGCCGCCCCTGCACTGAAAGCGCCGTATTGGAAAGAGGATGCACCCAGGCTGTAGTTGTAGTGGCGAAATCCGCCCTCCAGCTCGAATTGCGGCGAAAGCCGCCAAGACACGTGCCCGTAAACGGCGTTCTGCACCAGGATCTCGGGCTGAGCTTCGACGAAAAGGGCCGAGCCGCCGCCCAACACATTTCCGGCTTGCTGAGCCGACGTGTTGATCGCGGTGTCAGAATGAATATCCTCGTAGAAGTAGCCGGCGACATAGTCGAATTTTCCCGGCATGAAGGGTAGCGACACCGGCTCGTTGGAGCTGATACGAAACTCCTCCGAGATCTGCCGGGTGGAGTCCTGCTCCAGTAGGCCGGGGCCCCTGCTACTCACGGCATTCCCGACCCCGCCCGCGGACGCGTCGTACGCCGGGAGGCCCAGCGCGGCAGTGAATCCCTCTGCGCCATCCTCCAAGCTGATAAAGTTGTGGTTCGAATAGCCACTCGCCGAGGTCAGCGAAAAAGCGGGTAGCCGGTAGACCACATTGAGGCTGCCGAAGCTCAGCGTACTCGTTTGCGGCTCGGGTGAGTCAAAGGGTTCCCAGTGAGCCCAGACCTGCGGCGTCGTGGGGTGGGTCGGATCGCCATTCACATCGATCGAGGGAGGGGCGGCCAGCTGGGAATACTGGTACCAGAAAGTCGGATTGACCGTGAGTTCGTCCACCGGTTTCCATAGAAACTCTGCCCGGATCGAATCGATGATGGAGGTGTTCACTCCGGTCAGATTTTCCTGGAGGGGAGCCGTATAAAAATTACTCGGACGCTGCACATTGGGATAGGAACCGGGATCGACACCGACGGCCCCGTCCTGAATCACGTTGCGCTGGACCCAGCCGCTGTCGTTCGAGAAGGAACCCACGATGCGCACTGCCGCGGTATCACCCAACGGCAAGTTGACCATGCCGTTTTCCGCGTGATTGATGCCGCCGCCGGAGATGGTGCCGGAAACCACTTCCTCGGTACTGGCAGCCGAGGTGTTGAGTTGTGGGTCATTGGGAATCAGCCGGATGGTTCCTCCCATGGAACTCGCCCCATAGAGCGTCCCCTGCGGCCCGCGCAGCACCTCGACGCGATTGAGGTCATAGAGGCCGGGATTGACGACCCCCTTGCCGAATTGAGAGCCAAAAGCCGTAGCCAACGGTATCTCACCGAAGTAGGCACCCACCATCGAGGAGTTTCCGCCCTGGGAGTTCAGTCCGCGGATCTCGAACTCATCCATGGGACCTCCCAAGTCGCGGATGGCGAGGCCGGGCGTTGCCTGGATCACGCTATTGAGGTCTACCAGCCCCCGGGATGCAATCTGTGCGGCATCGACCGCCGTGATGCTGATGGCAGTATTCTGAACCGTGGTTTCGCGCCGGGTCGCCGTAATGACGATTTCATCGAGCGCTGTCGCTTGGGTTTCCGCCTGAGCCGCGTCCGGTGGCCGTTCTTGCGACTCGGCCGCCCCCAGACGACCGCCAAGCCCCGCCGCGAACGCCAACGTGGCGGTCCCCAAGCACCATCTTAGTTTGCTGTGCATATCCCTTCCAACTTCTTGTACGAGCCACACATCCC
>Ga0187863_10000133_pt1 | contig 65863 bp, 52 predicted proteins | sample June2016WEW_11_1_FD_132975 | JGI IMG/M metagenome (GOLD analysis project Ga0187863, IMG submission 132975) | Peatland microbial communities from SPRUCE experiment site at the Marcell Experimental Forest, Minnesota, USA - June2016WEW_11_10 | ecosystem: Environmental > Terrestrial > Soil >...
AGGCGTACTGCTGGAAGTACAACACCGGGTTGTCGGTGTAGGTACCGACGAAGCTGCCATTGCAGACCGGTTGACCAGCGGAGTTCGTCGGAATCGGCCCGCTGCCCTGGTCGTTGGTGATGACGGTCGGGGTCGACACCGAGTCACCCACGATATCCTGGTAGATGCGCCAGCTGACGCCGCCGGCCTCGAGCATCTCCGGGTAGGTCGGCCACGACAGCGGATAGCCATTCACATAACCGTTGCCGAGCACGATGCCGCCGCCATGGCCGTTGGTGCCCTGGGCGGTCGGGGTACCGTTGGGCAGGATGTTGCCCGGGATGTTGCCGTTGCAGCCCGTCCAGAGGTAGCAGCGGTTCACGTTGGTCGGACCACGGAACGAGCAGTAGTAGTTGTCACCGACCGTGAAGGCATCGGCTAGCGCGCGGTGATACGGAACGTCCGGGCGCTCGCGGTACGCCATGGTCAGGGGGTTCTTGGCCGGCACCCAGCCATCCCACTCACCGCCGTCTCGAGCTTCGGTGCCGAGCGGCCAGCCGTGGTCCAGGCCCGGACGGTACACGAGATTCAAGCTGTCGGTCGGAAGGGTGGCGGAGGGCGCGTTCGCCGCGGTCGCGGCGGACGCATTGATCTGGAATGGCGGCACCACCAGATCGACGGTCACACCACCGTACTGGTTGGCGGGCCAACCATAGGTCACGCCGTTTTCCACAAAGCCGGTGGCGGGAGCGCCGAGCGTCGGCGCGGCCGGCTGCAGGAACACGGGGTTACCGTTCTTCTGCTTGACCGCGCGCGGGTCGGAGAAGCCGCGCACGCCGCGCAGGGTACCGAATACCTCGTCGAACGAGTTGTTCTCCTGCATCAGGATGACGATGTGCTCGACGTCCTTGATGGTGCCGGTCTTGAAGTTCGCCGGAATGGTCAGCGCCTTGGCGATGGACGAGTCGAGCAGGGCGGCGGCCGAGCCCAGGCCCATCAGCTGCAAAAATTCACGACGGTCGGTCAGTTTGCGATCATTTGCCACAAAATCCCCCTTGCCCGGTATGGAGATCCGGGCGTTGAATTCAACGAAGGGTAGCGACGTGCGTCCACCCGGCTGGATTGCCAGGCTAGGGCAGTATTGTTAAGTCGCAGTGAAGAGTTTGTGACGCGATCACGGCATCGTAAGGCTCCTCTTCGGGATGCGCTGGCAGCCTGCGGGTGGAACAAGTGCCGGCCCTCGGTGGTGCTGTAGAATTATGTGTCGCAGAGTGCTGACCGTCCGGCCTTTCGCCCCTCACTCATTCCGGTTGTCATGAATTCCTCAGCCGAACTGCTGTCGCAATTCCCGCAAAATCGCGGTGAGCTTTACCTGCAGGCCATGAACTTGCGCTTAGGTTGCCGCTTCGAGGAGGCGCTGGGCGTGCTGGAGCGGCTGCAGCAGCTTCATCCCGGTTACGGTCGCCTGTACGAGGAGCGTGGCCACTGCTACGCCGCTCTGAACAATGCCCTGCAAGCCATCGACGCCTTCTGGCAAGCCGTGAACCTCAACGCCGCCCTGCCTGCCAGCTGGCAGATGCTGCACACCCTGTATCAGGGCATGGGGGATGAAGAGAACGCCGCCAGGATTGCAGATCGTCTCGTCACACTGCGCAACCTGCCCCCGGAGATCATCCAAGCCGGCAGCCTGTTCGCTGACGGGGAGCTCGTCCCTGCCGAGCGCATCCTGCGGATATACCTGGCGCAGCATGGCGAGCACATCGAGGCCATGCGACTGCTGGGGCGCGTCTGTATCGCGCGCGGGTGGCGGGACGATGCGGAGCTGCTGTTGGAAGCAGTCGTGCAGCGGGTCCCCAACTACCGCGCGGCGCGTGCCGACTACGCCCGCGCGTTGCTCGATCAACATCAGTACGTGCGGTCCCGCCAGGAGATCCAGCGGCTGCTCGAGCTCGATCCGGGTAACAGAGCGTACCTCCGGCAGTACGGAGAGGCCTGCATCAGGCAGGGTGACTATGAGCCCGGGATCAACCTGTATCGTCGGCTGCTGGGCGATGCCCAGCCGGGACGGGAATCCGCAGAGCTGCACTTGTGGATCGCGTTCTCCCTGAGAGCCAGGGGGCGCCAGACGGAGGCGATCCAGGGCTACCGTGCCGCCATCGCCGCGTGGCCGGAATCGGGCGAGGCCTGGTGGGGCTTGGCGAACCTCAAGACCTACCGCTTTTCCGCAGACGACATCGCGCGCATGCGCTCGGCGGAAGCTGCACCCGCCACATCCCTTGTGGACCGCTACCACCTGTGCTTCGCGCTGGGCAAGGCACTGGAAGACCAGAAGAACTACACCGAGTCCTGGTCGTACTACGAACGCGGCAATGCGCTCAAGCACGCGGAAGTTCGCTACCTGCCCAGGCTCGCCGAGGCCCACGTCCGCCTGTCGAAGCAAGTGTGCATACGGGAATTCTTCGAGGCGCGCAGGGGCTGGGGCGCCGCGGACCAGGATCCCATCTTCATCCTGGGGCTGACGCGCTCCGGCTCGACGCTCATCGAACAGATCCTGGCTTCGCATTCAGAGGTCGAGGGCACCCAGGAACTGGCGGATATCCAACGCACCGTCATGGCCTTGCGCGGCCGCGCCACGGACCCGGAGAACCCGCGTTACCCGGGAGTGCTGGCCGAGCTGGACCCGGAGGACTTCCGCAAGTTCGGCGAACGCTTCATGGCGGACACCCGGATCTACCGCCGGACGCAGCGCCCGTTCTTCATCGACAAGCTGCCGGACAACTTCCGCGACATCGGCCTCATCCGCTTGATGCTGCCGAATGCGAAAATCGTCGACGCCCGGCGCGAACCCATGGCCTGCTGCTTCGGCAACCTCAAGCAGCTGTTCTCGGGCGGCCAGGAGTTCAGTTACAGCATCGGGGACATGGCGCACTACTACCGCAAGTATCTCGAGCTCATGCGGCACTGGAACGAAGCGTTGCCGGGGTGGATCCTGACGGTGCAATACGAAGACCTGGTGGAGAACCTGGAGGGCAATGTGCGCCGCATCCTGGACTTCTGCGGCCTGCGCTTCGAGCCGGCCTGCCTGGAGTTCCACAAGACCGAGCGTAACGTGCGCACGGCCAGTTCCGAGCAGGTGCGACAGCCCATCAGCCGCGAAGGCCTGGACCAGTGGAGGAATTATGAACCCTGGCTGGGTCCGCTCGAGGATGGGCTCGGCGAGGCTCGGACCAGCTACAGGGACTGAACTGCGCCAGCGCTCGTTGGGGTGACTTCAAGAAAGGAGCCATTACGTAGGCTAAGGGCCGCCGGCCGCTGTCAGGCGGGTCACGCCCAATCCCCTGTTTGGGGGGAATACAAATCCTGCAAACCTGGAAAGACTGGGAGTGTCGCTCGATCGAGGCCCGATGACGCATCGCATCCGCCGAAGGCGGTGCGTGATGGGAACGACGAAGCGTGGGTCCGTGCCATTCCGTTCTGGAGGAAACATGACCGACTCCCGTTCTTCAGACGGACGCTTGTTTGTACTCGACTTGAGCGGCGGCCGCGTCTTCTCGCTCAGGCCCGACGGCTCGGACCCAAAGACACTCGTCACCGGCTGCAGGCTTCCCGATGGCCTCGCGGTTGATTCGGCGGCGGGCTACATCTACTGGACGAACATGGGCATTCCGCACAGGAATGACGGTTCGATCGAACGCGCGGATCTCGACGGCGGGAATCGCCGATTCATCATTCCCGAAGGGGGCACGTTCACGCCGAAGCAACTCCATCTCGAGAAGACGAGTGGCAAGCTCTACTGGTCGGACCGCGAGGGCATGCGTGTGATGCGTGCCAATCTCGATGGCTCGCAGGTCGAGACGCTCATCCAGACGGGCGAGGGCGAAGGGGATCGCCACGATCCATCGAACTGGTGTGTGGGGATCACGGTCGATCCGATTTGCGGCCAGGTGTACTGGACCCAGAAGGGTGCGGATGACCCCGGGCGCGGGCGCATTTTTCGCACGAGCGTCGCTATGCCCCGCGGCCAGACCGCGGCGAAGCGGACCGATATCGACCTACTGTTCGAAGGATTCCCGGAACCGATTGATCTGGAACTCGATCTCGAGAACCGGGTCCTCTATTGGACAGATCGGGGCGATCCTCCGCGCGGCAACAGCGTGAGTCGCACGCCGATCGTCGGCCGTCTCAACCAGGAAATCGTGCTCGGCCACTTGATGGAAGGCATCGGTATCGCGCTGGACGTGCGCGGCGATCGGATGTTCGTCACGGATCTCGCCGGCTCGATCTACTCCGCACGCCTAAACGGATCGGAAAAACGGCCCATCGCAACGGCTCAGGGGAATCTTGCGGGCATTGCCTACTCTGAGAATCTTTGAATCTATTCTTCGGGGGAAGAGAGGTTATGGCTCAAAGCAAAGCTGGCGCCGCATCGAATCCGGATCTCGCAAGTCATAGAATGCCCAGCACCCGCGCTCGAGCCGTTGCCCCGCCGCGGTTCTTGACGTTGAGCTTACTGTAGACATTGTGGAGGTGCCACTTGAGCGTGCCTTCAGAGACGAAAATGGCTTCGGCAATCTCCTTGTTGCTCAGTCCCGACTCCAGGCGCTTAAGGATCGACAGCTCTCGCTTCGTTAGCTCTTCGCCCATGCCGATCGGGGCGCCACCATGGACGTCGGGCGTGTACATCGCGCGCTGCAGGCGCCGCGCCAGGGGTGCCGCCTCGGAGCCGCGGAGTTCCTCCATGTCGAGTCGGTCGATCAGTGCGCCCAGTTCACGAGCTTCATCGAGAAACACGCGGACATAATTTCTCGGAGCCGCGATGGTGAGTGCTTGACGCACATCCGCCAAGGCGCTCGACCAGTCTCCGTCCTCCTTTTTGGCCAGGGCGCGCAGGATCAGCAATTCCACCGAACGGTGAGCGAGCTTTCGCTGCTGGCTGCTTGCGATCGCGGCATTCAGCGCCTCTATGACCGCTCTCGGCGATTGCTTGAGCAGATAACGCGAAGCGGCACGCAATGCCTTCTCGGAACTCAACGGCGGCGCACCACCGCTGGCCGGCAGCTCGTGGAAGCCGAAGCGCGTGGCAACGAGCCTCGCCTCCTCGTGACGCCCGGCGCACGCGAGACTTCGACACTCTTCGGCCGCCAGTGACAGGGTCACGCGGCGCCAGCCGCGCCGTTCACCGACTTCCTGTCCCTCTCTCAGCATGGTCAGTGCGCCGCTCTCATCGTGTCGCAGGTGCTGGATGCGGGCCTGCGTCAAGTAGGCCACAATTACCGCGTCGGCATGGGCGTATTCGTTCACGCTGCCCTGCGCCAGTTCGAGGTGTGCGAGAGCCTGCTCGATCTGGTCGAATTCGTAAGCGATACCCGCAAGGAGCGCCTGAAGCATGCTGGACTGCCCGGGATGTCCGTGGAGCCTTCGCTCGACGAGCTCGAGTCCGCGCGTGCACGCAATCCTCGCGTCGAAGTAACTCCCGGCTTTGAGGTGCAGCACGGCCTCGAGGTAGGCGGTCCAGCTCAGCGCATAGTAGCCTTCGCTTTGCTCGAGCCACTGGCGCGTCTCGGCAATCACCTCCAGTCCCCCGTCGATGTGGCCCCGCGTCTTGTGTCCGAAACTCAGAACGTTGCCCATCACCCCCTTGCGCCTCAGCGAGGCATCTGGCCAGCGTTCGAGCCACGCAGCCGCCAATTCGCCACCTCGCATTCCGTCATCGCGCAAGCCAACCGACATGGCGACCTGCATCTCGACTGCGCAACGTAACTCGTCGATCTGGTGGCCGTCCTGATGGGGTTGCGCCTCGAGATGCCGCAGCAGCTGCTGCAGGCGGTAGATCTGTGCTTCGTATTCCTGATATTGGGGGTAAAACGAGAGCGCAAAGGCATATTGGATACGAATTACCGGGTGGCGATCGACGCAACTCTCTGGCAGCGCGTTCATCCAGCGCAAGATCGTTTGGTGGTACCCACGACGAAATACGAGTTCCTCCACACTGTCGGCGACCCAATGTGCTGCCCGTTCCCACTCCTGAGCCCGGATCATGTAATTCACCGCTTCTTCGACATAGGTGTTGGCGTGCAGCCACTGTGCTCCCCGCACCAAGCACTCCCTGGCCAGTTCCGGCGCTGTTCGGCGATATGTCTCGCGGAAAAATTCACCCACCAGATGATGAAAGCGTACCCACTCCCAGGATCGATCCAGCGGAATCAGAAAGAGGTTGCGCGTGCGCAGGCCCAACAAGGCCTCTTCGGCGTCGTCGGCATCGGTGACGGCTCGAGCGAGCGGTGGGCAGATGCGATCGAACATCGAGACCCGGAACACGATGTCTCGAGTTCGTTCGTCCATCTGTGACAGCACCATGTCGCACAGATAGTCAACCACGCTGGTATCTGTGCCCGCGAACTGGCGGATGAACGCGGTCGGTTCGCTCGACCCGGCGAGCACCAGCGCCGCGAGCTCGAGCGCCGCCGGCCAGCCTTCCGTTTTGGTGAGCAAGGTCTGCAGATCCGGCACCGGCAGGTCTCGCCCGAGACGGTTTTTGTAGAACTGGGCAGCTTCCCGGGCGTCAAATTGCAGTTGCTCGGCGCCGAGCTCGAGTAACTGGCTCCGTACCCGTAGACCGCTTAAGCGCAGGCCGGGATCCTGGCGAGTGCCGATGACATACTGCAGCGATCGGGGCGAGTAGTTGATCAGCCAATCGATGATTTCGCGAACCTCAGGCCGCTCGATAAGTTGCAGGTCATCCAGGAATAGTACGATGCGGTGTTGAACCTGCGCGAGGTCACCCGCAATCGCCTCCAGCAGGGACCTCGAACCGCTCGCCAAGTCGGCGATGACGTCCTCCGCAGCGTTCTTGCCGATATGCGCGCCGGCCTTCTGTAGGGCTGTTATCAGATGACTTAGGAAGCGAGTCGCGTCGTTGTCGTCTTCGTCCAGGGACAGCCAGGCGCAAGACACCTCGCGCTCCAGGAGTCGTGCGTGCCATCGAGCCATGAGAGTGGACTTGCCGTATCCGGCCGGTGCGGCCACGAAAACGACCGGAAAAATGCCGTCCAGCACGTCGTTTGACGAATCAAGCCTCGGCCGGGGCAACGGCTTCCTAGTCCCGTTGGCGGGGTACAGCTTGCCCTGAATTATCGAGTGCTCGTGTTGTTTGCCGATCATACGCGGGATCCCGCCCCTCCCGTCTAGCTGTTCCTACCTATCTAACCCCTAACTTTGGTTAGGCGCAACTCGAACCGCCGCAGGGCAATGTTGTCCCGCGTCGACTCACCGTGACAGGTCAACAGATGGCGGACCGCGACCAATCTATCTCAAATCCACTGGCGCAAACGGCGCCCGCGGAGCGCTTGTTCCCCGACGTGCCCGAAAAGTCCTCCCTGCGTCCATCCGGTGAGCTTGCCGTGAGCCGCTGCGGCTTACTCTCGTTCCGAAGCGACCACACGGTAACGTCTTTCAGCTGCCTATCTGACGAACAAACCATGTCTTCGGGAGGCTCAATTCAAGCTATGCGTCGAGCATCTATCGCCGTTGTTCAGCAGCATGATTCCATTGCGCCGAACCGGGACTCTTGCCTGCGGCGTACCGCACTTCATGGTCTATACGGCATCGGCCCGGCCGGGAACCCGAATTGCAGACCGCGCTCGGGGCTCGGCGCGCCGGCATCGCGAGGCGCGCGGCTGTCCCCAAACACGCTGCTCGTGCGTGCTTGGCGGCGCCTCATCGAGCTGCGGATCGACGATGCCTTGGCGACCGTCGCGCAGTTCGAAGATGAGATCGCGCGTGCCGTTGCCCCGGTTGCGCCTCGATCGCGGGAGTTTGCAGAGGTTCTGAGAGCCGTGCTGCTTGTGCTGAAGAGCGAGGACGGCACCACGGCGCGCGCCGCGATTGCCGTACTCGAAAGCCGTCACCGGTCACGTGGGATGAGTCCCGCGCTGACGACAGCGTTGCGCGTCGGCTACTGGAAGGTACGAGACTTTGATCGCTACTACGCGGTGCCTCGTCTCAATCACGCGGTGGCGACTCATCGCGGTACGCACGGCCTTGCGACAATCATCGGGGCGGCGTTCGAAGCGGTCGTTGAGGCTGAGCAGCTCCGACTGGCCGTCGCGACGAGACTCGCAAGGAGCGCGCACGAACGCGCCGTGGGTCGTTTCGGGAAGCAATCACCGGTGTCAGCCCGAGCGGCTGTCGTGCTCGCGGAGTTGCTCTACGAGGAAGGGCACAGCGCCGGCCTGGAGGCTCTGGTCATGGAGAGTCTTACGGCGGTCCGAATGTCAGGGGACAAGGAAAGCGCGTTGCGAGGATACAGGGTTCTGGCTCGTCTCGCCGCCTGTCGAGGAGACACGCAGTTCGCTTTCCTCATCCTGAAGGAGGCGGAGGACCTGGCGGCGTCGCGCGACTGGACGGGGATGATGGCGGAAAGCTTGCTGCTGCGCACTCAACTTCTCCTCAAGGAGGGTCGCGCGCGCGACGCAGCGATCTGTGCCGAGCGCATCGAGACGCTCGCGGGCGACTGCTCCTCGGACGACACGGTGCATGCCAGCCGTGCCTTGGCACGCGCACAGGTACTGGTCGCCACGGGGGACGCGCGCCGAGGAGCGACGATACTCCGCGAGCTTCATGCGACGAGCTGCGAAAAGCGAAACAACTACGGGGCGCTGCGGTTGTCGGTTCACCTGGCCGACGCTCTGCTCGGATGCGGAGACCAAGCCGAAGGCCGCGCGATGCTCGTTCAAGCGCTTCAGGTTGGCGCGCGCGCCGGGGTGTATCAGACATTCGTCGATGCCGGAGCGCACGTGGCCGAACTCCTGCGGTCCCTTCACCACGCTACCCCGCAGGACAGCCGTCTGCCCCCGGAGCTCAGACCCTACATCGGGACTATTCTCGCGGACCGTGCTCAACAGCGTAGAGGCACGTTGCCCACTCGTGCCTCGCGCGTCGCGGAGACGCTGAGTCCTCGCGAACACAGCATTCTGCGCTCGATGAGCTGCGGATTATCCAATAAGCGCATCGCAAAAGAGCTGCAGATTGCTCCCGAGACCGTAAAATCCCACGTGAAAAGCATTTTCATCAAGCTCGGCGTGCAGACGCGCGCTCACGCCGTATCGACGGCCGGCGCTCTGGGACTGCTTTGAGGAGCACGGCGCGGGCTAAATATCTATGGGCAGTAGTCCCATGGGCAATCGTCTCAGCTTTTGTATTCCTAGTCGTGAAACTGGTCGCGGCGGTACTGTGAGTGATCACGCTCCGGATCAAGCCGTGAGTCAGCGGTGAGTGCCAGCGCGTTAACGTTTACTCCTCGCAGCGGGTATGCATGTGACGCTCCAGCAAACGTGAGGAATGGACGGCGGCTTTGGCCTCGAGGTGCATCCCGTGGCTACTGCCGCCGACCTTTTGCAGAACGAGAAGGTAGTGGTCCTTGGGACTGCGTTGAGATTCGGCGGATCGCTGTTTTCACTCGTCTTGGATGGGGTTGCTCAAGACACCCATCCCCTCGATCTCCACTTCGAAGAGATCGCCCGGCCGCATGAAAACAGGTGGCTTGCGTGCCGCCCCAACGCCGCCGGGGGTTCCGGTGATGATCACATCACCCGGCTCCAAACTCATCGCGACGCTGATCATTTCGATCAGCGCGGAAACGCCGAAGATGAGTTGTTCGGTACTCGCATCCTGCATCACCCTGCCGTTCAAACGGCCCTGAATGCGCAACCTCTGGGCCCCCGGCGGCACGGCATCGGGCGTCACCAGCCAGGGGCCGAACGCCCCTGTGGCGTCGAAATTCTTGCCCATCGTCCATTGCGGCGTGCGCAGTTGAAAATCGCGAATCGTCGCATCGTTGAACAGGGAGTAGCCGGCAACGTGATCGAGGGCTCTGTCAGGCTGGATGCGGCGTCCTCTTCGGCCGATTACCACGGCGAGCTCTGCCTCATAGTCGAGCGCGGACGATTCGGGTGGCCGCCGGATCGGCTCACGGTGAGCGATCAGACTCGTCGCGAAGCGCGCGAAAATTTCGGGATATACCGGCCTTTTGAGCCCGCTTTCCTCGAGGTGATCATCGTAGTTGAGGCCGACACAGAGGACTTTCGGCGGGTTGGGTACCGGAGGCAGTATTCGAACTCCATCCAGGTTGATTGCGTGCATGCGCAAAAGGGCTCTACCTGTGTGCAACAGATCCGCACCCCGTGCAATCAGTTCGGGTAGAGTGCCTGGAAAATCGCTTTCGCGCTCGGTAAGGCCATGCCAACCCGAGCCGTCGTCCGCGGCAATGCCGGAGACACCCGCCTTTTCGAAATGGACGATGCGCATAGGTTTCCTTTTGGTGGCGTGCGGCTACGTACCTCGCCGTAAATTTGTTCGCGAGGCTATTTTGTCGGGGAGAGCCTCGACAAGTAATCCATTTCCAGCTCGCCTTCATAGGTTTCGGCGCCGACCTTCAATGCTTCCTGCACGCGTGCCTGCGTTACCTCGCTAGCGACACTCAAGTCGGACTCATGAGCTTCAACGAGCAGCCCCTCTGCCATGGAACCAAACGCTCCAGCATCCACGGCCGTCTTGGCGTGCGCGATGGCATGCGCAGGAAATGAGGCGATGCGGTGAGCCAGATTCTCGACAAATGGCGTCAGCTCGTCCTCCGGCAACGCTCGATTGATATAGCCGTAACGTTCTGCCAACGCTGCCGAGAGATCATTGCAACCCAGGAGCACCTCCAAGGCGCGTCCTCGCCCGATGAGCCGTGGCAATCTCTGCGTAGAACCGCCGCCCGGGACAAGCCCGACCGCCACCTCTGGTTGGCCGAAGATCGCTTTGCCAAGCGCAGCAAAACACATATCCATGGCGAGCGCGATCTCGCTGCCTCCGCCCCGCGCCCGTCCCTCGATTTTGGCAATGGTTACCTTAGGCATGTTCCTGAATCGCTCGCCTATCATTTGCGTAAGTCGAAAGCTGCGCGTGGGAGATACTGTTTTGGAAGCGGTTCCGACGCGCCCTAATCCAGAGTGAGCTATGAAGAAATCAGGAATCGCGCTCTGCAAGACCACGACCCGGATGCTGTCATCGGTCTCGAGTTGCCTGCCGAGTTTGTCGAATTCCTGGGACAGAGCTTCGTCAAGAAGATTGATCGGCGGGTGATTGATGCTGACGATCGCGACTCCAGCATCAAAGCTGAACCGAAAGCACTTGTAATCAGCATACTGCATAGAGTGACTCCAATTCGGTGACCGTTAGCCCGCCTTAATCGATAGGCCCTCATATGCAGTCCGGAACAAAGTCTGACAGCGGCGAGGCAGCTCGATATATCCCCCGAATAGGGGGGCGAGGAGACCTTTAGCTGCCTCTTCATGTTTCGCCTCGCTGGTATGATCGCTATAAACCAGGTGTCACCAAGATCGGTGGCAGGCTGCCAATTTCACTCGACGGGGTTGCAGATGTCAGCCGAAAGAGCTGGAAGGGGAATCCCAAGCGCGAGTGGGTTCGTCTGCTGGCTTATTGTCTCAATGATCGCCACCGGTCTTCGGTGTCCGGCGTCGCTCGCGCAAACGCCGGCATCAATGAACGTGCAGGTAGGGCACGACTCCTGGACCTTCAAAGACGGAGCCCCTGCAGACGTCGTGTGTTTAGCACAGACCAACGACGGGTTCTTATGGCTGGGCGGCCCCGAAGGGTTATTTCGCTTTGATGGAACGCGATTCGAACCTTTCAAGTCGCCGGTTGGCGATCGGCTCCTCTCGACCAACCTGTATTCCTTGTTCGCCCCGCCGTCGGGTGGCCTCTGGATCGGCTACACGACCGGAGGTTTCAGTTTCCTCGATAAAGGTCGAGTGACAAATTATGCGAGCGAGGCCGGAACTGCTCGCTATTTTGCTCAGGATCGGGATGGAATCGTATGGGCAGCCACAACCGGGGGTTTATGGAGATTCGATCATTCGGGGTGGCGGCATATCGGGGGTGAGTGGGGTGCTCCGGCCGGAGTCGTTGCGGAGCTTGGATTTGATTCGGAGGGGATACTGTGGGCTTTGGTGGGCGCTTTTGGAGCCCCGAAGGAACTCATCTACCTGGTACCGGGGGCCAGACACTTCAAAACAGCCGCCAGCAATTTGTCAGTCGAAGCGTTCACGTGGGAGCCGGGTCGAACCGTCTTGACCGCGCCCGTAGCCCCGGGTGCGTCCGGCTCCGGTGAAGGTTCTGCTGAGAGGCTCCCTGCTGCCTACCCGATCACCTCGAAAAACCTTCGAATGGTTGATCGCAATAACAGTGTTTGGGTTTCACCCACGGGCAGGACCGTCGTGATGCGCGTTCCAAAAGACGGCCTGGGAAATGACGCAAACGCAGCGCCCCCGGCCGGTTCCGAAACCTATGACATAAACCCTTATCGGATGGCAGAGTTGGTGGACCGGGAAGGAAATATCTGGTTTGGTGACAGCAGGGGCATCCATCGACTCTTCTACACCCCGTTGATCAGACAGGAGCTCCCGAAAGAAACGCTGGGGAGTGATTTCGCTGCGGTCGCCGATGACCATGGGGCGGTATGGATCAGTTTCAACAGCGGCAATACCCTCGAAGCGGATCTTTTTCATGTTTTGGGCAGCAAAGTCGAGCAGCGTCTCCCGCAGGTGACATCGTCGTTCGCCTACCGCGCACCTGACAAGACGTTCTGGTTCTCCGGGAAAAGGTGTCTTTGGCATCTTGTCGGAAAAGATTTCATTTGCGTGGACCTTGCCCCGGAGATGGTGAACCAATCAGAACTCCTGCAGACGATCGCCGAGGATCAGCAAGGAGGAATGTGGGTCTCCTTCGGCCGCCGCGGTTTATACCGATTAGCCAATGGCAGTTGGACACCTTTCGGTGGTCGCAACGATCTCCCCAAGACAGGACGCATCATGGTTGCGTTCACCGATAGCCTTGGCCGTGTGTGGTTCGGCAATATGAACGGCCAGCTGGCGGTGTTGGATGGCGGTCGGGTCCGCGTATTCCGCCCGGGCGACGATCTTCAAGTGGGCAATATCACGGCTATCTATGGGCGAGGTCCCGAGATTTGGATCGGAGGTGAATTTGGTCTGGAGCAGTTCGACCAGGGACGCTTCCACAAGATCGCCGCCTTGGATGACCAATGGTTGCGCGGAATCTCCGGAATCGTAGAAACGCCCGAGGGAGATTTGTGGCTCAATGCGATTTCAGGGATTTTCCATATCCGCAAGGCGGAAATCTCCCAAGCGCTGAAAGACTCTGCGTATCGGGTCAAGGGCGAGCACTTCGATCGACGGGAGGGGCTTTCCGGCATTCCCAGCCAGGTGCATCCGCTGCCAACCGCGATCGAGGGCAGCGATGGGCGGCTATGGTTCACGTTGCGCAACGGCGTGGTGTGGCTCGACCCAGCCGCTTACTCTGAAAAACGGACATTGCCGCCCCCGATCGCCATCCAGTCGGTGTCTACCGACGACAAAGACTACGCGCCCGATTCTCGTCTCTCGTTGCCAGCTCACACGTCGAGCGTGCAGATCAGCTACGCTGCAGTGAGCCTCTCGGCTCCCGAGGCCATCCGATTCCGCTACAAGCTGCAGGAAACGGACAAGGCCTGGCACGAAGCGACGGCGGCCACTCCGGTTACCTATCGCAACCTTCCCCCGGGTTCCTATCATTTCAGCGTCGAGGCGTCAGATACGAACGGCGTCTGGTCCGGCGAGCCCGCAAACATGACCTTTACGATACTGCCGGCTTTCTACCAGGCCCTCTGGTTCCGTTCGCTATGCGTGATCCTCCTTTTGGCAACGCTCGCAGGGCTGTATCAGCTTCGGCTGAGGCAGTTGGCACGACAATACAGCCTGCGCCTGGAAGAGCGGGTGAGCGAGAGGACACGCATCGCGCGGGAGTTGCACGACACTTTGCTGCAGAGCTTTCAAGGTCTGCTGCTCCGCTTCCAAACAGCTTATGCGCTATTCGATACGCGCCCGGCGGACGCCAAGGAGGTCCTTGGGGGCTCGATTGATCAGACGGCGCAGGCCATCACCGAGGGACGGGAGGCCGTGCAGGGGTTGCGGGCTTCGACCGTCGAGAGCAATGATCTGGCCCAGGCCATCACCACTCTGGGAGAGCAGCTCGCGGCCGAAGCAGGCAGTGCTGCTTCGGTCGGATTGCAGGTGGAGGTGGAAGGCACGCCGCGGAACCTGCACCCGATCGTGCGCGACGAGATCTATCGGATCGCGAGCGAGGCCCTGCACAATGCATTCCGACATGCCAAGGCGCATCAGATCGAAGTGGAATTCCGCTATGATGAGAGACAGCTTCGATTGCGGGTCCGAGACGACGGCAAGGGGATCGATGCCACGTTCCTAACGGCAGAGGGGCGTACGGGGCACTTCGGCCTCCCCGGCATGCGCGAGCGTGCCAAGTTGATTGGCGGCAAGCTGACCGTCTGGACTGCGGCGGAATCCGGTACGGAGATCGAACTCATCGTTCCGGCGGTCCACGCTTACGTCGCATCTCCACGCCGTTCGTGGCTTGCTGAGAAGTTCTCCAGGAAAGGCGCGCAGAGCGAATCATGAGCAGCGAATCAAGCCCAATTCGGATTCTATCGGTCGATGATCATCCCCTCATCCGCCAAGGCATCGCGGGCCTCGTCGCAACTCAAGCGGATATGAATCTGATCGCGGAAGCCGCGAATGGGCGTGAAGCCATCCAGCAGTTTCATCGGCATCGTCCGGATATTACGCTGATGGATTTGCAGATGCCGGAGATGAACGGACTCGATGCGATCATCGCGATTCGCGGCGAGTTCCCCGAGGCTCGCGTCATCGTATTGACCACCTATGCCGGGGACGTGCAGGCGCTGCGGGCACTTAAAGCCGGTGCGCGGGCGTATCTGCTCAAGGACAGTTTGCACAAGGAACTCCTCGCCATCATTCGAGCCGTGCAAGCCGGTAAAAAATCCATGTCCGCCGAGGTCTCCTTCCAACTCGCCGAACATGCCACCGACGATGCGCTGACGCCGACGGAAGTCCGTGTCTTGCGTCTTATTGCCGAGGGCAATGCCAATAAAGAGATCGCGGCGCAGCTCTCGACCAGCGAGGACACGGTGAAAGGACAAGTCCGGAACATCCTTTCCAAACTGGGCGCCAAGGACCGGACCCACGCCGCCATGATCGGGCTCAAACGCGGGATCATCCAGTTCTGATCACTCGAAAGAGTCCGAGAAATCAGCCTATTGGGGGTTTCCGCGTCGAGCCGCCGGCCCATAACTTCGCGGATTATGCGGCGACTATTCTCCACGTTTGCCCGCGGCCCGCCCGGCGTAGGACTCTTGCTTATGCGTCTGTCGGCCGGGATGGCAACGGTCGTTCAAGGGATCTCGGCGCTGCTGGCCGGACCGCCGCTGGAAGCAGTCCTATTGCAGACGCTCTCGATTGGTCTGGGGCTACTGCTGCTCGCCGGGCTATGGACGCCGGTGGCGGGAACGCTGGTGGCGGCCGAGGCGCTATGGAATGTCTTCTCGTACGGACATTCCTGGTGTTGGATCATGCTGGCAACCCTGGGCGCCGCCCTGGCTCTGATCGGGCCGGGCGCGTGGTCCGTCGATGCACGCCTCTTTGGTTGGAGGCGACTCGAGATTCGCGATCGAAGGAGCCAGGACTCGCCTCCCCGATGAGTGAGTTCTCACACCCTTAAGTGGGTATTCCTTGGCCCGAACGAAACCCATTCGCGGCTCAACAGGGGCCGCCTGCCATTCCGAAATGGCCGTAACACCCACTCGAATTGGGGCCGCGCGCTGGTGGCAACCAGTTCCACGATGCATACCAGGACGACACATACCTTCTTTACTCGAGGCGCCGAAAGAGGCCACGAATGAAAACTTACGCCGAAGAGAGGCTAGCCGCTTCGACGATCACACCTATGTCCGGTCGCGATCGTTTCAGAGTCCATGTGTTGGGGCGCTTTCGCCTACTCACGGGGGACACCCCTGTCACCGTCCCTCCGCGCTTACGCAAACCGCAGGAGCTGCTGCAGGCCCTGATCGCGTTCGGTGGAACCGAAGTAAGCGCGGGTGTGCTGATCGATGCGCTGTGGCCGGATTCCGAGGGTGACGCCGGCTATCACGCACTCGAAAGCGCACTCTATAGGCTGCGCCAGCTGCTCGGCTCACGCGACGCGGTACGCATGGAGCGCGGCCAGGTCAGCCTGAATCGGGACCAATTGTGGGTCGACATGTGGGAGTTCGAGGAGGAGCTGCAGCGTCCTCATGATCCGGAGGCCAATGTCATCGAACGGATCGCCCGTCTCCGACGCCTCTATCAAGGACATTTTCTGAAGCACGAGGCGGAAAAGTCCTGGGTCTCGAAGGCGCGTCAAGACTTGCGCGATCGACTGCTGCGAGCCATCCGCGATGCAGCGCGTGAGTGTGAGCACGCGCGGCGGTGGGAGGATGCGGCGAACCTGTACCTATCCGGGATCGAGCTCGACTCGCTCAACGAGGGCCTGTATCGGGGCTTAATGCTCTGCCACCAGGAGCTCGGAGATCACAGCGAGGCCCTGCAGGCCTATACGCGCTGCCGCGAGTTGCTGAGGCGCTTTCTCGGCGTACCGCCCAACGCAAAGACGGAAGCCCTCTATCACAGCGTCCGCGAGCGGGCCGTAAGCGCGTAACATTTGCCCCGATGATGCCGCCATGCGTCTGTTCGGGCGAACTAACATCGCGACAAAAATCCAGGAAAGATCTGTTCGCCTGGGATGGAGAGTCGACTAGTCCGACGAAGGCGTGGAGTGGCCAGCGGAGGAGCGCAGCGCAGCGACCTTCGGCGCTTCGATGGGTTGGGCGCCGTTGCCCCAACTGCTTCGAATGAAGCTGATGATATCGGCCGCCTCTTGATCCGTTAGACGCCATGCAAATGCAGGCATTGCAAATTGTGCCGGCGTCACTGACGTCCTAGAAGTTGTCGAGCCCAGCAATACAACAGAGATGAGCGACAACGGATTGTCAGCCTCTACAACCGGATTGCCGGCCAGACTCGGAAACACACCCTCGTAGCCGCGTCCGTCCGGCCGATGACAGGCGGCGCAGTTGTCCAAGTAGAGAAGGGCGCCCCGCTTCTTCGCATTGCCGGAAGCGAGTTCGCGGTCCGTGCGTTCATCGTAAGCAAACCTGGCCCGACTTTTGGCGGGCGAGTCCTGGAGTGTTTTTAGATACTTGGCGGCAGCTGTGGAATCTTCCGCGGACAAGTACTGCGTGCTATTGACTATCACATCACCCATGGAACCGAACGCAATGCCAGAGTGATTGGCGCCGCTTTGCAAAAATTCGGCGATTTGCGATTCAGACCAGTCGGCTATCGTATCTGGACCGCCATTGCGAAGACTGGGGGCGTACCAGTTCTCCACCGGACCGCCTCGCAGGAACTCGTCGCCGTCCCTCGCGTTTTGAGCCTTCACTTGAAGAGCCACACCTCGTGGGGTGTGACACTCTCCGCAATGACCAAGCCCTTCCACGAAATACGCGCCCCGCGCCACTGCGGCGTCGGCGAACGCCGTGCTGTCGAACGGCTTTGGCCTTGGCGCAAATGCCCAGCGCCAATAGGTCAATGGCCAGCGCATCGACAATGGAAACAGGATGTCGCTCTTCCTATTGGGAACGGAGGCGGGCGCCACGCCGAATTCGAAGTACGCATAAAGAGCTTTGACGTCCTCGCGGGTAATAATCGCGTACGATGCGAACGGCATGGCGGGATAGAGAGTATGTCCATTCGCGACGCCGAATCGCAACGCGCGATCAAAATCGGCCAGGGTGAGACGACCGATTCCGTAGGTCTTATCCGGGGTGATATTCGTCGTGTAAATTGCGCCGATCGGCAGCGCCATCTTCAAACCTCCGGAAAACGGCGGATTGCCCGGGGTGCTGTGACAGGCACCGCAATCGCCCAATTTCGCGAGATATTCGCCCTGGGCAATGAGCCGTCGGTCGATATTTCCGGAAAGGGTAGCGGCATCCGCCGAATAGAATGAGGCTTTTTCGCCTGCCGTCGAATCCGACCATTGCGAGATAGCGGCCAGCAGCACCACGGCCAGCAGCGCCACCCCGAGAGATCGAACGGTGAGTCGTCGCCAGGTCACGCGTCCACCAAGGGGCGTGCCGACTTCAGGTAACTTTCGCGAATCTTATCGGCGGAGAAATATGCCAACGCCGCAAGCAGTCCGGTCGGGTTATAGCCGATGTTCTGTGGGAACGCGGAAGCACCCATCACGAAAAGATTGGAGACGTCCCAGCTTTGAGAATATCGATTGATCACGCTGTTGGCGGGGCTCGATCCCATGATCGCGCCCCCGGTTGTGTGCGTTGATTGGTAGATTCGAGTGTCGTAGTGGGTGCCGGGTTTGAACATTTCGGTGGCGAATCCATCCGGCTTTATCGCCTTGACGAGTTCCTCGAGTCGGGCGGCCGAGTGCGCCGCCATCTTGTACTCGTTGTCGTGCCAGTCGAACGTCATTCGCAGCAGAGGCAGGCCGTGGCTGTCCTTGTAGGTGGGATCGAGGTCGAGAAAGCGGCTGCGATACGACATGACCGAGCCTTGAGCGATGTAAATGGCGCTGTGACGATAATGTTTCTTCACGGCCTCCTTCCAGCCGCCGCCCCATCGCGGGGAACCGGGCGGTATCAGCATCTGCTCGATGGGCCGACCACCGGTTCCCCCTGCGAAGATGACGGATCCGCCAATGAAGCCATGCGCGGAATGATCGAAATGGTCGGAATTGAACTCATCGATCGCCATCATCCCGGCCGCGCCCGCGCCGATAAAAGGATTGATCTCGACGTCTTCCTTAAAAAATGCCGCCGTGCCTGCCACCATTTGATAGGCATAGTTTTTACCCACGACGCCTTGGCCGGTCGCCGGGTCATAGGGCTTTCCCACGCCTGACATGAGCAACAGGCGTACGTTGTGAAGCTGAAATGCGGACAAGATCACCAGGTCCGCGGGCTGTTCCACCTCTTGGCCGCCCTCATCGACGTACAGAACCCCGGTCGCCCGGGTGCGGGATTTGTCCAGCAATATTCGGGTGACGTAAGAGTTCGTTCGCACCTCGAGATTCGGACGATTGACTAGAATGGGAAGTATGGTCGTTTGCGGGGTGGCCTTCGAGTACAGGAAGCAGCCGAATCGCTCGCAAAACCCGCACATGTTGCAAGGCCCCAGTCGTACACCGTACGGATTGGTGTAGGCGCGCGAGCTATTGGCGGCAGGTAAGGGAAATGGCTTGTAACCGAGCTCACTCGCTGCTTTGGCGAATAGTTGCGAACTGTAGATCGGAGGCAGCGGGGCGCTTGGAAACTCAGCACTTCTCGCACCTTCGAAGGGATTGCCGCCCGCCTTGATGGTTCCACGAAGGTTGCCCGCCGTACCCGTCACGCCGCAAACCTTCTCGAAATGATCGAAGTGAGGCTCGAGTTCTTCGAACGTCACGGGGTAATCCTGAATGGTCATGTCCCCGGGAATAAATTTCTTGCCGTAGCGCTCCTCGATATGGTTGCGCAGCCGCAAATCTTCCGGCGATGCGCGCCATAGCATGCCGTTCCAGTGGACGCCGGCGCCTCCGACGCCGGTGCCCAGAACGAACGAACCGTACCTTCGGTAGGGCGACGCCACGTCGTCGGGCGAATGACGGACGGTCACTGTCTCCTTGGCGAGCGGCTGCCACAAATCACCCCGAATTCCATGTTTGAGTTCATCGATGATTCGGGGATATTCGAAATCCGGAGCGGTATCTCGGGCGGGACCTCGCTCAAGGGCGACGACCGACAAACCTGCGTCCGTCAACGTCTTCGCCATGATGGCGCCGGTCCATCCGTAACCGATGATGACCGCATCCACCGGCTTCTTGCGAGCGGCCATTAGGACCGAGACCCATTGATTGCGGTGGGGCCGTACGGGTATGCGCGGCCTTGTTGATTTATCCAGTCGGTGAAATCAGCCCTTGCGCCCGGAAATCCGATCATCTTCCAGCCGCCCATGCCGCGATTGCCACCATACATGGGGTCGGCAAAGTAGCCTTCCCGGGTATTGGCCAGTAACTGTTCGAAAAACGTCGCGGCAGGAGGCCCTTGGAGCGTGACATTGCCCTTCTCCAGCGACGTCAAAAATTGCTCTTGTTCGGAATGCGGCAAGTCCGAGAACACCCGGCCTTTGGCTTGCCTGCACGCATTGTCGGCCGCGGCGATGCCCAATCTGTAGATCTCACGGGGCGTGTACTGGAGCTGGTAACCCAGTGACGGGGGCGCATCCGTATGAAATGGCCCCTGCATATAAAAGTAGGCGCCATGTCCGTAGGGCATATCCATTTGTCGATCGATGAATACCGGCACGCCTGCCTCGACGCCGCCGGGACCTTGAGCGTCGGCCGGAATCAGCCGGTCAACCGCAGCATTGACAAATGCCCATTCGGCGCCGTTGAAGAAAACGGGCATATATTTCGACTGCACATCCTGGGATTCCATGGAATGCGCTGGTGCGATTCCCTGTGTGACGGCGATAGCAACTGGCGCAGCTGCCTTCAGAAAATCTCGCCGGTTATAGCGTGAAGCAGAACTCATCCCAGTCCTCCTGAGTGGCATGACCGCGCTGTATCAAGGAGGTCGCCACGGTCAGAACAGCGCGAATGATCGTGAGGTGGCAACAACTCTCTTGCCATCCCCTCAATGGGGGACGCATCTTGAGCGTCGAAAGGAGTAAGCCCCCCATTGGGGGGATTGGGACAGGCGCGGGACTTCCACAGAATCGCTCGCCATGTCCAGCTGCGTAGGTGAATACCGATGGATTCCGTAATGCACGCCGCCGGCGCCGAGAAAAGCGGCACACCGAGGGGATCTTGCCCATGAATCTGACGGCGCTGCTCCTGTCTCGACTGCAATTCGCCTTTACGGTCTCCTTTCACATCATTTTTCCTTCCTTCACAATCGGCCTTGCCGCATGGCTCGGCGTTTTAGAGGGCCTGCACTTGGTCACCCAGAAGCCCGTGTACCGCCGACTGTTTGAATTCTGGTTGAAGATATTTGGGGTGGCCTTCGGTTTGGGCGTCGTCTCGGGTGTCGTGTTGGCGTTTGAGATGGGCATGAACTGGAGCCGCTTATCGGAGGCGAGTGGTCCGATTCAAGGGCCACTTCTGGTGTATGAATCCTGTACTGCCTTCGCACTGGAGGCCGCGTTCTTTGGGGTCTTGATCTACGGCCGTAGTCGGGTATCCGCGGGATTCTATTTTTTCTCGGTGCTCATGGTCTCCCTGGGCACGACGTTCAGCGCGTATTGGATCATGGTCAATAACAGCTGGATGCAGGCACCGACCGGTTACCAGCTCATCAATGGTGCCTATGTCCCGAACGACTGGCCGGCGATTTTATTTAGTCCCGTCGTTTGGGTACGCTTTCCCCACATGCTCCTCGCCGCCTATCTGACGGGCGCGTTCTGCGTGGCCTCGACCGGCGCGTTGTACCGACTGCGCAACATGGATGGGTCGGAAGCTCGAGTGATGTTACGGATGGGACTGGGTCTTGCCGCTGTTTTGGTACCCCTCCAAATGTTTTTTGGTCATTTGAACGGCGACTACGTTCATGATCGACAGCCTGCGAAGTTCGCCGCCATTGAAGCTCGCTGGCACGATGAGCAGCCGGCGGCCGAAGTTTTGATCGCGATTCCTGACGCGCAGAATGAAACCAATGCTTTTGAGTGGACAATTCCTTATCTGGGTAGCTTGATCGCGACCATGACACCCAATTCCAAAGAGGTCGGACTCACCGATTTCCCCAAGGCGGATCGACCTCCCGTCGCCATTCCGTTTTTTGCGTTTCGAATCATGGTCGGCTGCGGGTTGCTGATGACGGCAATTGCGTGGCTCGGATGCTACGTCCGGTTGCCGCTGGGATTGGATCAGCACCGGATTCTCTTGTGGTCCACTTTTTTGAGTTTTCCGCTGCCCTTTATTGCGACCTTAACGGGATGGTTTACCGCCGAGGTCGGCCGTCAGCCATGGACAGTGTACGGTGTGATGCGCACCGCGGATGCGGTGTCGCCCGACCTCACCGTCGGTGCGACGACCGCGTCATTAGCCTTTTTCTGCAGCATCTATGTGCTGATCTTCTCTTTTGGCACAGTCTGCATCTACCGCTTGATCAAGGGCGGACCGGCGAGGGCGCCGGTGGAAACCACCGATAATCCGAAAAGACCGATGGCGCTTGCCAGTGACCGACCGATCAATCGGGGCAATATCGCGGAGATCCTGGAATGACCCCGCTCTTTTGGGTTGCGATCCTCGCGCTCGCGATTCTCTTATACGTGCTCCTCGACGGTTTTGACTTGGGTGTCGGGATTCTGTTCGGTCTCACGCGCGAGGAGGGCGACCGTCGGCAAATGCTGGCGGCGATCTCTCCGGTATGGGACGGAAACGAGACTTGGCTGGTGGTCGCGGGCACGGTGCTGTTCGGGGCTTTTCCCCGAGCCTACGCCACCTTGATGTCGGCATTCTATTTACCGCTGGTGCTCATGCTCGGTGCATTGATCTTGCGCGGCGTGGCGTTCGAATTCAGGAACAAGGCCATAAGCTCCCGGTGGCTTTGGGACACCGGCTTTTCGATGGGCTCGCTGGTCGTCGCCTTTGTTCAGGGCATGACGATTGGAGCTCTCGCCCAAGGACTGCCCATGGAAAACGGACGCTATGTTGGAGGGACCTTTGGCTGGTTCAGCGTGTTCTCTCTACTTTGCGGACTGGCGCTCTGTGCCGGATACATGTTGATTGGACTTGGCTGGCTCATCGCAAAGTGCGAGGGTTCCTTGCAGAACAAGGCCTACCACCGAATCCGCCTCACCACGTTGTGCGTCGTGATTTTTCTCGTGGGACTATTTATCTATTCGTTGCGGCTGGATCTTCGAATCCTCGATCGCTGGACCGACAGTCCCTACCTCCGGATATTCCCTGCTGTTGGTATGATTGCGGCCGCCGTCCTGTTGCTCGGGAAGCGTGATCGTCGCGATCACCGCCCCTTCATCATGATGGTGTTAATTTTTGTCGCGGCGTTCGGCACCTTCCTCGCATCCTTCTGGCCGTACATGATTCCCTTTGGACTGACGATTGATGAGGCGGCGGCGCCTCCTTCGAGCTTGAGATTCATGTTCTGGGGGCCAGGCTTATTTGTGTTCCCACTGATCGCGATCTACTCGGCCGCCGTCTACAAGGTCTTCTACGGTAAGACCAAGCCGCTCGAGAACGAGTAGAAGAACGCCTGCCATTTCGTCTTGAGCAGCCTATTGCAGCGCAAGCCCATCGACGTGCGCATTCTTTCACCCATTGGGGGGATGGGACCGCCCCGTATCGTGCGTCAAGCTCAATCTTGCGGGCCATCCAATTCCCCCTTACCTAAGGGCACGGAGATTTCAATGAGTAAGAAAGTAGCGCAAGTGGTTGTCGAGACCTTGCAATCAGCCGGCGTCAAGCATTGTTACGGCATCGTGGGGGACACGTTGAACACGTTTGCCACGAGTCTGAGTCACAGTGACATCAAGTTCGTCCACATGCGCCATGAGGAAGCGGGCGCCTATGCGGCGCAGGCCGAAGCGCTCTTGATGGACCGCCTGACGGCCATGGCCGGCAGCTGTGGGCCGGGCAGCTTGCATTTCATCAACGGACTGTATGAGGCGAACCGAAATCGCGCGCCGGTCATCCTGATCGCGAGTCAAGTGGTGCGGCGCGAGCTTGGATTCAACTTCATTCAAGAAGTGGATTTCGAAGACGTCTTTCGGGGCTGCAGCGTATTTTGCGAAATGATCTTGACGCCGGAGCAAGCGCTGCGAAAGACAGTCATGGCGTGTCAGGCGGCAATCTCCAAGCGGGGGGTGGCAGTTCTCATTCTTCCTGTCGACATCGCGGACTCCGACGCGGTCAGCGAGCCCCCGTTTAGTATCCACGTCAACAAACCCGTCATACGGCCGAGTGATGAAGATTTGGATCGAATTGCCGCGATGCTGGAGGGGGGCACCAATATCACGATATACGCGGGGTCCGGTTGTGTGGGCGCGCACGACGAGGTCGTCGAGCTTGCCAGGCGCCTCAAAGCGCCGGTCGCGCATACCTCGCGCGGCAAGGACGTGATCGAATACGACAATCCGAACAATGTGGGCATGACGGGCGTGATTGGGACGGAGTCCGGATATCACGCCATCTTAAACTGTGACACCTTGCTGCTTCTCGGTACCGATTTTGCGTGGCGGCAATTCTACCCGGACCACGCAAAGATCATCCAAGTCGATATCGATTCAACCCATGTCGGCCGTCGCCATCCGGTCGACCTCGGCGTGGTGGGAAATATCAAGGACACGCTTCGGGCGCTGCTGCCGCGCATTGCGCAGCGCGAAGATGCCACATTCCTCGATACCTATGTGGAACGTCACCAGAAGGCGCTCAAAGCGCAGACGGGTAGAGCCACGCCGGGCCATCGCGGAAAAATACCCGGCCAATATTTGACGTCGATTATCAATCGGCTGGCCAATCAGGATGCTCTGTTTACCGCCGATGACGGGACGCCGCTCGTATGGATGTTGCGAATGGTTGAGGCGAACGGCAAGCGGCGCATGTTTGGCAGCCTCCTCCATGGGACCATGGCGACCTCGATCGGGAATGCCATCGGATTGCAGCAGGCCCAGCCCGGTCGCCAAGTCATCGCCTTGGCCGGCGACGGTGGCTTTAGTATGTTGCTCGGCGATGTGCTCACCACGATTCAAGAGAAGCTCCCGATCAAAATAGCGGTTTACGACAACGGTAAATTGGGATTCGTTGAGCTCGAGCAGAAGGGCGAAGGAATGTTGCCAGTCTATACGGACCTCATTAATCCGGATTTCGGCAAAGTCGCGGAAGCCATGGGCCTCTGGGGCAAGACCGTCAGCGAGGCAGAGGAACTCGAAGGCGCCGTGGCCGAGTGGCTCGGACAGCCCGGCCCGGCGTTGCTCAATGTCAAGGTCGAGCCGATGGAACTCGTGATGCCGCCGCACGCGGCACTCGAAAACGTTTATGGGATGGGGATGTATTCAATCAAGGCCGTTATGCATGGAAAGGCGGGTGATGTGTTCGAAATGATCGGCGAGAACTTTATCTAAGCGAGGGGCCCAATCGGTGCCTCGGCAGTGAACACGATACTCATTTGTCGCGATTGCGACACCGTGTATCGCGCCATTCCCTTACACCGCGGCGATGTGGCCATTTGCCGACGTTGTGATGCCGTGCTTGCGCGCTATTTTGCCGCGGACGTGGAGAGTGGATTGGCACTCGTCAGCGCCGCGGCGATCTTTTTCGCCATCGCCAACCTCACGCCCATCCTAAGCATCGACGTCGCTGGGGTGGAGACCCGAGCGAACATCTGGTTTGCCGTGCGCTCTTTGCAACAGGGCTGGATTTCCCTTGCTGCACTGGGGCTCGCACTCACGACCTTCCTCATCCCGGCGGTGCAAATAGCACTCCTCTTCTGGGTGCTTCTGTTCGCGCGCGTCGGGCACAGGCCGCCCGGCTTTGGGCCGATTATGCGGCTGCTTCACCGGATGCGTCCCTGGAGCATGACGGAGGTCTTCTTGCTTGGCGCATTGGTCGCAATCGTGAAACTCGTGAATTGGGTCCCCATTACGGCGGGGGCCGGCATCTGGGCGATGGCGGCCTTAACAGCGGTGCTCGCACTACTCGGCCGCTGCGACCCGGCGTTTTGGTGGTCGATTGCCCCGGCGGGCAAGACATGATGCCGTTGAAGCGATCACTCGAACTCGGCCTGGTCCTGTGCCGAATCTGCGGTCGTGCCACATCGCGTGCGGCCCTCGGGCTCTATCGGCGTTGTCCGCGCTGCCACAGTCGAATCGAGCATCGTTCGCCCCTCAGCACCGAGATGACACTTGCCTGGCTGATTGCAGGGATCGTCTTTTACATCCCCGCGAACCTGCTGCCCGTAATGCACACCAGCGGATTGCTGGGCGAGGCCGATAGTACCATTCTCGGTGGGATTCTCGAGTTCTGGCGAGCGGGGGACTGGGACATCGCGCTGCTGATATTCATTGCAAGCGTGGCGGTGCCGTTCACGAAGTTCATTGCGATCGGCCTGTTGCTCTTCACGGTACGCAATAACAGCCGATGGGAACAGCATCAACGGACGCGACTCTACCGATTGGTGGAATTCATCGGTTATTGGTCGATGCTCGATGTCATCGTCGTCGCATTAACCTCGGCGCTGATGCAATTCCAGGTATTGGGCACCGCCGAACCGCGCGACGGCATCGCATTCTTCTGCGCCGTCGTCGTGGTGACCATGTTGTCGGCGTTGAGCTTCGACCCCCGGTTGATCTGGGATCGACGCGCGTGAGCGGGGCGCCCGCGCCACCTTATGGAGAGGAACTGCCCACGCCAGCGGTGCGGAACCGGCGTTGGATTCCCCGATTGGTGTGGGTGGTGCCCATGGTGGCTGCCGCCGTCGGCATTTCACTGCTGTACAGGAATTGGGTGAACCAGGGTCCGCGTATCGCCATCAGCTTCCTAAGCGGCGACGGGGTCCAAGTCGGTAAGACCGTGGTCAAGTATCGGGACGTCACAGTGGGGCGCGTTTCGGCTGTCGCACTGAGCGCGGATCAACAGACAGTCTTGGTGAGCGCCGATTTGTCCAGAGATGCGGCAAGGTTGCTGAAGGCGGACACCCAATTCTGGATCGTGCGACCGCGCTTTGGCGTTGGCTCGGTATCGGGGCTCAATACGTTGCTATCGGGGGTGTATATCGGCATGAAGGTCGGCGCCGCCGAGCTCAGTGAGCGTCGGTTTGTTGGGTTGGAGAATCCGCCCGCTCTTTCGCACGGCCCACGCGGTCGTGAGCTGCAGTTGCACGCTGCACGCGCCGGTTCCCTCGCCATTGGTGCGCCGGTGTATTTTCGGCAGTTCCAGGTCGGTCGCGTGATCGATGAGAATCTGCTGCCGGACGGCAGCACGCAAGTGACCGTGTTTGTCGAGGCGCCTTACGATGGCTTCGTGAAGCCCATAACTCGTTTCTGGAATGCAAGCGGAATCGACATCAAGCTCGGTGCCAATGGTCTGAACGTGCAAACCGAATCGTTGGCGGCAGTACTCGCCGGCGGCCTAGCCTTCGACGACGGACCCGCCGCAGCGGTTTCGGTGGCGACGGGGACATCGGGTGAATTCACCCTGTACAAAAACGAAACCGAGGCGATGGCGCCGCCCGATGGCGACCCGCACTACGTCCGGATGCGGTTCGCACAGGCGCTGCGGGGCCTCGAGGTGGGCGCGCCGGTCGAATTTGTCGGGGTAAATATTGGGTCTGTGGTCGCCGTGGACTTGGGTTACGAGCCTCAGGATAAATCGTTTCCGGTCATTGTGACCGCCAAACTGTATCCCCACCGTATGGGTCAAGCATATGAAGCACTCGCTGCGCAGGGGAAGACCGAGAGCGAGGAGAAGCTCTCGGCGTTCGTGGGGACCTTGATCAACCGAGGCCTGCGTGCACAGCCGCGATCGGGAAGCCTGCTGACCGGCAAGCCCTATATCGCGCTGGATTTTCTGCCGGCGAGCCCCCGAGTCGACTTTGACCCGTCGATTCGGCCGCTCGAACTGCCAACGGTGAATGGCACTTTTCAGGAACTCGAAGCGAGCGTCGGCCGGCTGGTGAAGAAGGTGAATGATCTGCCGCTCGAGCGAATTGCGGCGGACTTGGATGCCGATCTGAAGGACCTTCACGGAACCTTGAACGAGCTCCACACCGGCTTGCTGCCGAGCGCCGTGGATACTCTGTCGGCCCTGCATGGCACGCTCGATGATGCCGACCGGACCTTGGAGGCGGAATCGCCCCTGCAACGAGGGCTCACGGACACCTTGTCGGAGACCCGCAATACCCTGCAGGCCGTGCGCGAACTGGCCGATTATCTCGACCGTCATCCGGATGCGCTCTTGCGCGGCAGGCGACCGCAAAAAATGCCCCAGAGCCTTGCGGCGCCGTACTCGGACGTCAAACCGTGAACGCGTACTACACGCGATTTGCTCTTGCGTGGCTCGTGAGCGTCGGCGCTGCCTGCACATCTGCGCCGATTCGCTACTACACCCTGATTCCGCCGCCCGACATGCCCTTGCGAGCCGCAGGGGCAACGCTCGCAATCGACGTGCAAGTCGTTCATATCCCGCCACAACTCAACCGCTCTGGGCTGATGGTTCGCAGCGGGCCAACCGAGACCGCACTTCTCGAGAATGAGCGATGGGCGTCCCCGATAAAGGATGAAATCAAGGAGGCGGTGCGCGTCGAGCTGCTGCGCCGGTTGGGCGGGATGAGCGGATTGCCTCCCTCGGTTGCAAAGCTGGCGATCGACATCGACGTGCAGCGTCTCGAGGCGCAGCTCGGGCGGTACGCATTACTCCAGACGTCTTGGAGCGCGAATTTATCGAGTGCGGGCCAGCCACCCGGTGGCGCGCGGGTTACGAGCTGTACATTCCGGGCCGACGAGGAGATCCACGGCGGTTACGCGGGAATGGTCGAGGGGTATCAACGAGAAATCGCGGCGCTCGCCGATGGCATCGCAGCCGCGGTGACTCGCTCGGCGAGTGATATCGACGCTCCGTGCCAAGCATCGATCGGCAGTGCGGCCGGCGGTTCCGGTACGAAGGACCACTAGGGATTCACCAGTAAGGGGGTTAGATATGTTTCGCCGAGTTCACCGAGTCAAGTCGATTTTTCGGTTCTTGCGTGAGCGAGCGCCGCACTACGGCCCGCTCGCCCGAGCTGATCTACACAAGTTTCGCGATGAGATCGTCAAGGCGTCCGTGGGCGCGAGCATCTCGGCAGCGGCAGGACTCATCTTTGCATGCTTCCTATCGATTGCGGTGATTGTCTCGGCGTGGGATGGCCTGCATCGGACCACGGTGGCGTGGGCGGTTTGCTGCGGCTGGGGCGTACTCGCGCTCAGCGGCTTATGGTATGCCCGAAGGGCCATTTCGGGTCCACCGCCATTTCAGCTCACGGCAGCTGCGGTTGCGCGCGATTATACGAACCTTCTCGAGGTGGCGGATCGTCAGGAGTCGTAGGCGCGACGGTCGTCGATCCGGGATCGACTCCCGCGATGCCAATCGCGCCCATGGAAAGCGCCAGAGCGGCCGCAGCCGTGTGCGCATTCGCACGCGCATCTTCTACCTGCGTATCGCCTTCGACGAGGGCGTTCTCCTCGGTGGCAAGATCTGTATAGGTCCCGACCCCTTGGCGGTACGAACGCAGCGCCGCCTCGTAGGCCGTGTGCGCGGCCTGACTTAAGACGGTGGCGGCATTGTACTCGGCCAGGCTCGTCAACAATCCATTGTAGGCGCGCACCACTTGTTGCGAGGCGGAGTCGCGAGCGGCCGCTAGTTGTTCCTGCGCCTCCCGCTCTTTGGCATCGGCCATGGAGATGCGATTTCGTCGCGTGCCGCCGTCAAAAAGGGGGACGCTAAACGACAGGAGAAGGCTTTGTCCGGGCCGGTCGATATTCGAATAAGGGCCGCCGTCGGAATTCAACGAACCAATATTCTGAAAGGCCTGCCCGGTGAGCTCGATCTTGGGATAGTAGGATCGCCGCTCACCCTTGAGAGCCGCCTCGGCCGCATCCACTTTGCCGAGCGCCGCGATGACATCCGGCCGGTGAGCGAGGGCTTGATCGACCGCCTTGGACACGCCGTCGGCCGGAGCCGGTGGTAGCGGCAGCTCTGCGCTATCCACTACATCGATTTCCGTAGCCGCAGGTACGCCAAGGGCGGCAATGAGATTTGCTCGCGCGGTTCTCTCGGCGCCTTCGGCTGCCGCCAGCGTATAGCGGGCTTGAGCCGTTTGTCGTTCCGCCTGCGCCACGGCAACCACCGTGGCGAGACCGTTGGTCTGCTTGGCGACGGCGGCATCCTGAGTGGTAAGAGCCGTACTCAAGGCCGTCTGTGCGGCGTGGAGCTTCCCCCGCGCGGCGCCCAAGTCAAAATACGTCTGCGACACGTCGAAGATGAGCTTCTGATGGGCACCGGTAAAGTCGACGTTGGCGACGAAAGAATCTGCGCGCGCGGCTTGCAATTGGGCATCGCGACGGCCGAAGTCGAAAAGCAACCATTTGAGAGCCAGCGCGGGAATGACTTCCCGCGTATCGGAGACGAAATAGCCTGCCGGCACCAGGGTTTTGGGCATTGGCAACGGCGTGTGCTGAAATCCGCCGATTGCTTGCAAGGAAAGCTGTGGGAGATACGCGCTTTCTGCGAGGCCGATACCCGCGGCCGCTTCACGCGCCACTTCCCAAGCCTCCCGCGTTTTTGGATTTTCTCTTTCCGCGAGATCGACCAGCGCCGCGAGATCGTACTGCTTATGCGGGACGGAAGAGCTGGCATTGCCCAGGGATTCGGCGCGGTGAATGGCCGATTCTGGAATGGCCCAGGGTCGCTCGGCGCTCGGCGGCGCCTGCGCGACCGCCGGATGAGCGCTGAGCAGGCCAGCGACGATGGCCAATCCGCTTGCCGAGCCTTCAATGCACTGCCGAAGCGACATGCTGAACCTCCGACTCGAGTTGTTCGATGGCGCGCAGGTTCAAGCGTGCGTCGGGTTGCATCTCGGTTGCCGGGGAGAGAGCGGTAGGCGCAGGACTCGGAGGCACCGCCCGACCTCGCGATACGTCGTCTGCGGCAGACTCAGCCCATTCGGCCAACCGGGCAGTGGATCCCGTTTCGGCATTGGCGGAAATCGCATCAGCCGTCACGACGAACGCCGCCCCCGCGAGTCGTTCGATATTGGTGACGGAGGGAACATTTAGGCTTGCTCGCGCATGCCTTGGCAGCATTAGCAGCTCGAAAAGGCTCAAGGTTCGCATGTGATCGGCCCGTACCAGCGCTTGAACAGTGCGTATGCGAGCCTCCTCGGCATTGCGTGGCCGGCGGATGACTTCCCCAATCGCGTGCAGCGCCTCGGCAAGCGCCGCACGAACACCGGACCTGGCTGATTGAGGCCAAAACGAACTAAATACAATCGTGATCACGATATTGCCGAGCAGAATGCCGGCGATTCGGTCGCGAAGGACGGTGAGATCGGTCGCGGGTGCATAGCCTTGTAGAACACCCAAGAAGAAGGCGAATGCGATCTGCAGGCCGGCGTAGGAGAGCAGTTCGCTGCTCGTCGCTACCCAGGCGGCGCCCGCCGACACGGCGGCAATCAGCAGACATAGCTGGCCGATATCCGTGAGATGCGGGAGGATAAGGACAATGCACAGGCCGGCAATCAGCCCGCCTATGATGGCTCCGGATAGCCTGAGTACCAACTTGTGCACGGTCTCGCCGAGGCTTGCGAGCGCGACAAAAAAGCACGTGACGACTGCGGTGCGCATCCCGGGCCAGTCGAGAAGCGTGTAGATGGCGTACGAAATCATGACCGCCATCGTGGTCTTCAGGGCAAATTGCCAATGCATCGGATTGCTGAAAGCGTCCCCGACGAAGGGTCGTCGAGTCGGGTGATGCGCTTTGGTTTGGTCGGGCGAGGAGCCAGGGCGGCCTATCGCACCTGAGAGAAGGGACAGCGTGCTGAACAAGGCGATCACCGCCGGGGCTTGTTCGACGCCCGCATCGACGAGTGGCGAGGGCGGTGCGAGGGATTCGTCCATCACCGGGGCGACGCCCGATCCGATGGCGATTCTACAGGCTCGCAACCGGTTTGCCAGCTCCGCTCGCAGAACATCCGGCAAATTGTCGGGCAGGGCCTCCAGGATCACGAGCGCATCGAGAAGAGTACGTATCGCAAGCACCGTGAGTCGGCCGGGTCGCGGCCTCTTGTCGGTGGCATGTTGCGCGGTCTCGAGCAATGGCAGGAGCCGTGCGCGCCATTCTGGAAGGTATTTGCGGTAATCGCCGTTCGCCAATGAGGACTCCAACTCCTTCAGGACCTTACGGACGGTGCGGTCCATGAAAGCCGCAGCGCCCTGACCAAACAATAAGTTGACGACGACCGTCACTGCTATCGGTACGAATATCACCACCCATGCCCATAGGGTCACGCGTGTCAGGGCCTCCGGACTTGGTACGTCATCGACGAGCGTCTGCAGCAACACGATGACAAAGCCGGACAGGTAGGAGATGGGACCTAGCGCAAACGTGCGCGCGGTAAACATGGCGGCAAAGGTCGCCATCGCCATGAGGGGCAATCGCAGCGCCGGTTCGGCAGTGTCGATGAGCTCCAGGCCCAGGGTGAGGAGAATTGCGAAGGTGGCGGCGACGAAGGCGCCGAGTGCCGACGTCACGGTCGCATTCTTCTCATCTTTACTGATCAGAAACACGATATAGGCCATGTAGGTCGGCTCGGGTATCTGAAATGCCATCGAGATGGCCACTGCGATGGCACACCCGGTCGCGATGCGCGCGACAGCCGCCCATCGTCCCTCTCGCGGCGCGAGCTCGACGGCCAGCAGTTCTAAAAGCGAGCCCCGGCATCGTTGGGACTCAGCGAGCGCCGTCATGATGCACCTTGACGGATGCGGTCAATCCCACGTGCATGGCAAAGGGGGGCGGGTTATCGAGCCGAACCCAGACGGGAAACCGCTGCGCGACCACTACCCAGTTGAGATCGCGGCCGACGACAGGAAGGCCGGGTCCGCCTTGGTCGGTCGATTGCACCCCCGCGCCCAAGCTTTCCACCCGCCCTGTAAAGGCGCTGTTGCTCTCGGACATGGTCCACACCGTTGCTCGGTCGCCGACGGCAATTCGCGGCAATTCGGTTTCCCTAAAATCGGCGATGGCATACCAGGCATCAGATTTGATGAGGCTGAAAAGCGGGTGGCCCGCAACCGCAAAGGTGCCTTCGGCAATTTGCAATCCGACCACCTTTCCCGCAAACGGGGCGCGCAGGGTGGTCAGATCGTAGTTGCGCGCGGCATTGGCCTCCGCGGCTTCCGCGCCTTCCAATTGAGCTTCGAGGCTCAATGTGTCGCCCACTGCTTGGCGGGCCTGGTCGGCGCTCCGGGTGAGTGCCTGAAGCGAGGCTTCGGCAGCGGCTTCGTTCGTCTTGGCTTCGTCCAACTGCTGTTGAGTAACGAAGCCGGGTTTCACCAACGGCTCAAGGCGCCTGCGCGTGTCCTGGGCGTACTTCAGCTGGTCGCGCGCCTTCTGCACTTGGCTCTCGGCCGCTTGGACGCCGGAGCCCTGGGAGGTGACTTGACGTCCCGTCAGAGCGATCTGCGCCTTGAGAGCGGCCACCTGCGCACGCGCCTCGCGCAGTTGAAATTCGTACGGCGCAGGATCAATGAGAAGGAGCGGCGCACCCTTTGCAACGTCCTGATTGTTGGTTATGCGGATCTGGACAATTCGTCCACTGATCTCCGACGCCATCTGTGCGCTGTAGGCAAAGATGTATGCGTCGTGAGTGCGAGGACGCCGATCGATCGCGAAGACGACGAGAATGCCCAGAAGGATGGCCAGTCCGATCGCCGTCGCGGCGATCACTCTTCCCCGAAGCGACTTGCCTTCACTCATGGGCATTGTTCAAGACAGCCATATCAGCCACATCGCGAAGGTGCCGGCACAGGCAATCGCCAGCATGACGACGAAGGGGACGGGTAATTCCTCGAGCAGCCCTGAGGCTTTGAAGATCGCGCGGGCGACAAGCGCCAACGCGATACCCACCAGCGCGCAAACCATCCAAGACGGAAAATACGAGCCTAGAATATTGCGCGAGGGGGCGCCGTTGCAGCCATCCAGAAGGCTCAGCGCCGACGCGGCGCACCACGGCCGAGCCGGTGCAAAGCGATAGAGTGTGCCGCCTCGTTTTGCAGAATTTATCGCGACATTCATGAGAAGGCAGTGTCATCTCTTTATCCATGCCCAACAGTCCCCCCTTTGGGGGAGAGCGAGTTCGGCGACGATTAGGAGAGCATGGACGGCGTGCCGTAACGCCAGCCGCCCGCATCACATCGGAGACGACCATGAGAACGATGGAGAAAAGAGACACGATCAGGACGAGTGACGGGGTCACGATATTCTTCAAGGACTGGGGGAGTGGTCAGCCTATGGTGTTCTCGCATGGTTGGCCGCTCTCGGCCGACGATTGGGACGCACAGATGCTGTTCTTCCTGGAACACGGCTATCGAGTGATCGCTCATGATCGGCGGGGTCACGGCCGCTCGAGCCAAACCGCCGACGGCCATGATATGGATCACTATGCCGATGACCTCGCGGCGTTGACCGCCTACCTCAGTCTCGAGAATGCCATCCATGTGGGCCACTCGACGGGCGGCGGTGAGGTTGTGCGCTATCTGGGGCGTCATGGCGAAAGTCGCGTGGCAAAGGCTGTGCTCATTGGCGCGGTACCTCCCCTCATGGTCAAGAACGCAAGAAATCCCGGAGGACTTCCCAAGGAAGTGTTCGATGGACTTCAGGCTCAGGTCGCCACCAACCGGGCGCAATTTTATCGCGACCTGCCGGCAGGCCCCTTCTACGGCTACAACCGTGCGGGCGCGAAAGTGAATGAGGGTGTCATCCAGAATTGGTGGCGCCAGGGCATGATGGGTGGCGCGAAAGCGCACTATGACGGGATCGTGGCCTTTTCCCAAACCGATTTCACCGAGGACCTAAAGAAGATCGCGGTGCCGACGCTGGTGATGCACGGTGACGATGACCAGATCGTGCCCTACACCGACTCCGCGGTATTGACCGCAAAACTGGCCCGGAATGCGACCTTGAAGCTTTACAAGGGTTATCCGCACGGTATGTGCACGACCAACCCGGAGCAGATAAATGCGGATCTTCTGGAGTTCATTCGCTCCTAGCCGCCTTGGGCTCGAATCGCGGAGAGACCTACCAAATCGCAGAGAGACTTGCCAAGATCGTGTTGCTCCCCCAACTGGGGGATAAAGATCTCTTGGCGTGAGGCGCACGATGACGGCACGTTCAGCTGCGACAAGGGGACAACCAACATGCTTCACGGGTTTTCTGTTCCTCTCACGCCGCAGGGCAAGTCTGCATTGGCCTCACCGCCTCCCTGGCATTACTCGAGCGACTGCCTCGCCATCGAATACTGGACCGAAGCTGCCGCGATTGCGGCGCTGTTGCCGCCCGGCGTGACGCCGGATGAGAAGTCTCAGGGTCGCGCGTTCTTTTGGTTTCTCGACTGGCAGTTTACGGGTTCAAATGACGAGGTGACCGATCCCGCGCGCTACCAGTACCGCGAAGCCTTCGTGCTGGTCGAGGCGCTCTTCGAGCGCACTCCCATCAATTACTGTCCCTACATATTCGTCGACAATGACGCCGCCATTGCTCGAGGATGGACGCAAGGCTTCCCGAAGAAGCTTGCCAGCATCTACCAAACGCGGAGCTTCTCCGCGCCCAGTGCGGCCGCGGCCCCCCTCGCGAAGGGAAGCCGGTTCGGCGCCAGTGTTGCGGCGCACGGCGAGCGATTGGCGACGGCGCGTCTGCAGCTCGAGGAGAAGGTCACCGATCCTGCGAAGGTGTTCAATCGCCCAACGGTGATGCGTCGGTATTTCCCGCAGCTCGCGGCGGGGCGGCAAACGAGGCCACCCGTCGATGAGCTCACGATGTCGCTCACCGACAATCTGAGCATCGTCGATGTGTGGGCGGGCTCGGCGGAGTTGACGATTCCAGAAGTGCGCGGTGAGGACATGCATTCGCTCGCGCCGTTGCGAATCGGGCGAGGCTATCGGCTTGGCATGGCGTACACGGTCACCGATCTGCGTATTTTGAAGAACAACGTCGCTTAAGGCGTTGGGAGGCGTTTCCATGCCTTTGTATACGATCACGACGCAAGCCGGCGTGCTCGATAGTCCTGCCAAGGCAGATTTGGCGGACAAGCTCACTGCATTTCACTCCGAGTACGCCGGAGTGCCCAGGAACTGGGTGCATATCGTCTTTCATGAGTACCCGACCCGAAGCGGGTTCACCGCAGGAGGGCCTTCCCCGACGGCGGCCCTTACACTGCTGATCCGGACCGGGCGCTCCGCGGAATATAAGCGGGAAATGCTCAAACGCCTGTGGGCGTTGGTGCAAGCCGCAACCGGGGCGCCCGATGAGGAGATCGTCCTGGGCATTCAGGAGGTTCCATCCAGTCAGGCGATGGAAATGGGACAAATCATGCCCGACATTGCGAGCTCCTGACCAATCCTCGGCGATGCGAAATAGGAGGTTTGAGATGGCCAATGTTGCGGACCGAATAGTTGAGACGCTCGAAGCGGCCAACGTGCGCCGTATTTACGGACTGGTGGGCGATTCGCTCAACGGCATCACCGAGTCATTGCGCGTGCGCGATAAAATTCAGTGGATTCCCGTGAGGCACGAGGAAGTCGCCGCCTTTGCCGCCGGCGCACAGGCGCAGCTGACGGGCGAGCTCGCGGTGTGCGCCGGAAGCTGTGGGCCCGGCAATTTGCACCTGATCAATGGCCTCTTTGATTGCCATCGCAACCGAGTGCCGGTCGTAGCCATCGCGGCGCATATCCCCAGCACGGAGATTGGCTCGAGCTATTTTCAGGAAACCCATCCGCAATCGCTCTTCAAGGAGTGCAGCCACTACGTCGAGTTGATCTCCGATCCCGTTCAGGTACCGCGAATCGTTGAAACGGCGGTTCGCGAGGCCGTCGCGAAGCAGGGTGTTGCCGTTATTGTGATCTCGGGGGATGTCGCTTTGAAGGATGCGGGACCGGCGGCCCCCTCTGCCAGGCCGGTATCGAGATTGCCTCGCGTGTGTGCGGCGGAGGCGGACATTGATGATCTGGTTGACTTTCTGGACCGAGGCGAAAGAACGACCCTCCTGTGCGGCGCGGGTTGCGCAGGCGCGCACGATGCCGTGGTCGCCCTCGCGGCCAAACTCAAGGCGCCCATCGTGCATGCGTATCGCGGCAAAGAACACGTCGAATGGGACAATCCTTACGATGTGGGGATGACGGGGTTCGTCGGATGGTCCTCCGGCTACCTCGCGATGGAGAGTTGCGACACGCTGTTGATGCTTGGTACCGATTTTCCTTATCGGCAATTCTATCCGACCAAGGCGCGAATCGCGCAGATCGATATTCGGGGCGAGAATCTCGGCCGACGCTGCCGGCTCGATCTCGGCGTGATTGGGGACGTGCGCGAGGTCCTATCGCGGCTGACCGATCGAGTGGCAGGAAGGTTCGACGATTCGCATCTGAGTGCGGCTGTCCGCCATTATGCCAAAGCCCGGAAGGGCCTCGACGATCTCGCGAACGAGTTGTCCAAACACAGACCGATCCACCCGCAGCTGGTCGCGAAAGTCGTGAGCGATCTCGCCAGTGAAGATGCGATTTTCACCTGCGATGTGGGCGAGCCGATCGTATGGGCAGCCAGATATCTCAAAATGAACGGCAAGCGCCGACTGTTGGGCTCGTTTTTGCATGGGTCAATGGCCAACGCCATGCCGCAAGCCATCGGCGCCCAGTTCGCGATGCCCGATCGGCAAGTGATTTCCCTATCCGGCGATGGCGGCTTCGGCATGCTCATGGGCGATTTGCTCACCGTTCGCCACTTCAAGCTGCCGATGAAAATTGTCATCTTCAATAATGGACTCCTCGGCTTCGTCGACATCGAGATGAAGGCGGGCGGGTTTTTGCCGATAGGCACGCGGCTCGACAATCCGAATTTCGCGAGCATGGCCGAATCCATGGGGATTTATGGGGTGCGCGTGGAGGACCCAGGCCAACTGAAATCAGCGATCTCGGCAGCGTTTGCTCACGAGGGGCCTGCCGTCATCGACGTGGTGACCGACCGGCAGGAACTCGTCATGCCGCCGGAGATCAAGCTCGAGCAGGCGAAGGGATTCAGCCTATGGATGATGAAGGCGGTTCTGAATGGCCAGGCGAACGAGATCGTGGACGTTGCGAAGACGGCCCTCGTTCGCTGACCCGGAACATCGAAATGGCTCTTTCCGACATCGACTAAGGACGCTTCCGCTTGAATGTGACCACTGATCTGGCTCGATCACAGAGTGACACGGCGCAAGCGTTTATCGTCGCCTGGGCATTCTCTCTGGCATTCTATTTTCTCGAATACGCCGTACGTTCATCCCCGGCGGTGATGATCCCGCAATTGGCCGCGACTTTCGGGGTCTCGACGCTCGGTGTGAGCGGCATCCTGGGTACGTACTACTACACCTACTCCACCGCGAGTCTCGTTGCCGGCATCCTGCTGGACCGGTTTGGGGCCAAATACGTGGTCTCTTTCGGGATGGCAATCTTGGGGTTTGGGTGTCTTTTATTTATGGCCCCACAGGAAGGGGCGGGATATCTCGGTCGGTTGCTGCAAGGTGCGGGCTCCGCCTTTGCTTTCACGGGAGCAGTGTATCTGGCCTCGCACGGCTTATCGGCGCAGCGTCTGGCCACCGCTATCGGCGTCACGCAGTGCGTCGGCATGCTCGGCGGCACGGCAGGTCAGATCGTAGTCGGACGATGGATCGGTGACGGGCTTTCAGTCCCTCAATTCTGGGGCCGCATGGGCATCGTGGTGCTCCTCGTGGCGATGGGTTTGAGATGGATCACGCCGAAGGAATCGCCCCAGATACCCCGCGGAAAGGCGGGTGGCGGTGTTCTAGCCACATACAAAATCGTGTTCTCGAATCCGCAATCCTACCTTTGCGGCCTAGCCGCCGGATTGCTGTTTGTCCCCACCACGGTAGGGGACATGGTCTGGGGCGTTCGCTTTTTCCAGGCCGATAAGTTGTTCTCGTTTACGGATGCCGTATTCGCCATCTCCATGGTACCGCTCGGGTGGGTGTTCGGCTGTCCGCTGCTCGGCTGGCTCGCGGACCAGCTCGGTCGCCGGAAGCCCGTCTATCTGGGCGGTGCCGCGATCATGTTGATCGGCTTCGTGCAGCTGCTTTACTTGCCGACACTTCTCCCCGGCTGGCTCACGTTGTTCATCCTCGGTGTGGCTTCGGGCGCCGCGATGATTCCGTACACCATCATCAAAGAGGTGAATCCCGACGAGGTCAAGGGAAGTGCAACCGGTGCGATCAATTTCCTGACGTTTGGAGTCACCGCGGTGATCGGGCCAGTTTTCGCCGAGCGGTTCGGGAAGACACTGGGTTCGCAAACCGTCAACGCAGCCTCGCATTTCGAGCACGCGGGTCTTTTCTGGATCGGTGTGCTGATTGCGGCACTGGTGGTGGGATCCATGCTCAGGGAGACGGGCCGGGTTCGAAGCGTTCCTGCGTGAATACCCAAGAGACTCCGGCGTGAAGGTCGCATGGGGGTCCGACTGAGCAGGAACACGGCGACCTGCGCTGCGGCGTGTGTCAGTCCTTGAGCAACAAGTCTGGAGTGGCGCGGTTGACATCGGTACATCCGGTCAGAATCATGCCGACTCGGAGCTCCTCTTTAAGGATGTCCAACATGTTTCGTACCCCTGATTCACCTTCCGCCCCCAATGCATACGCCCACGCGCGTCCTACGAAGTATGCCTTGGCACCAAGCGCCAGCGCTTTCAACACGTCCAGGCCCGAGCGAATGCCACCGTCCATAAACACCGGAACTCCACCTTGAACGGCATCGACAACCTTCGGCAGGGCACGAATGGTCGATGTCACGCTATCGAGCTGCCTGCCGCCGTGGTTTGACACCACGATTCCGTCGATACCTGTCTGTATGGCGCGCTTGGCATCTTCGGGGTCCACCATAGTCGACAGCGTAAACGGAACCCCAATTGCCTTCGCGGCCTTCGCCGCTTTGACTTCGCCGCGGCTCGAGTACATGCCGGCCATGCCGACGGGGCCGAGGACGACCGGCAGTGACATCGCCTGATCCCACAATTGAATCGACAAGTTGAGACGCGATTCGTCCACCATTACACGTTGGCGCAACAGCGTGGCCTGTAGCTCCGCAATATTCGCGCGCAGCGTGTTCTCCTGGAAAGAACCGCCGCTGATGTAGTCGTACAGGAATCGGGGAAGTCTGGCTTCGCATTGTTTGCGATAGTCGTCAACGTTGGCGATGATCATGCGGGTCCCCAAGGGAGCCTTAGGTACGTTGGCGTGCTGCGCGAGCGCGAGCGAGTGGTCGTAGAACGTGATCGTGCATCAGGGCCCTGGAGTTCTTTATCCCCCCTCTGGGGGATGCCGGCGTGGATCGGTGCTTCCCGCCAGGGGGACTAAAACTGGTCGGGGTGACAGCATTTGAAGCTGCGACTCCTACGTCCCGAACGTAGTGGCATACAGTACCAATCGCGCTACAACGAGAAACCGGGGTAGACGAAGGCGCCGCGAATCGCTTCGGCATCATTTTCAGTGACCCCACTTGCGCGCAAGGTCTCATACCAGCTCGCCTGCACTTGCGCTTTCATGTCGTTCACGATCCTCTGCGATTCCTCCTCACTCAACAGAAAGCGCGCATGCTGCGACAGAATGTTTTTGGCGTTGGCATAGCGGCCCTGATCGCCGCACTCCATGGCCAGATCGCGGTGCTCAATGCTCACCGGCACCGAGGGGGTGAGATCGTAGGCAGGAGAGAGCTTCCACTTTCGCTCCTTCGCGAGGATCGCGTGATTGCGAGGATGGTCATCGAGATTCGAGATGAGCGCATTGAAGCAGATGCGGCGGAACAGTTCTCGGGCATCGCTTTTCGCATCCGCGACCACCCGCCGCAGCTCCTCGACCAACAGGAGGTACGACCAATGTTTTCTCCCTTGCGGTGCTTCATCCGCGTGCAGCAGCGTGAGGCCGCTCACCATGCGGGCGCGTGTGTAACCTTTAGCCGCTCTCTCCCTGTCGAAGCGTCTGACGAGGAGCACATCCTTAGTCCCAACCGTCTCAATCCGACTATCGGCAGTGTGAAGTCCACATTCGCGGGCCAAGCGCAGCATCGCGTGCTCGACGCGCGTATTGTTCCAGCGATCATCGTCGCGGTTGAATTTCGCGATCCAGAGACCTTCCCCGTCCTGCACCACGGCCTTCGGTCGTGCGCCACCCATCGAGGTGCCGAGCAGCATCAGGTCCTGAACCTGCTGCGCTTGCGGGTCGCTCGGAATCTCATCCTTGATGAGCGCCGCGGCGAGGGATTGGAGTTTTTCGAGATCGATCGCCTGGTTGAATTTTCGCAGCGGGGCGGGCGGGCTCTGGTGGCGCCCGAAGCCGAGCGCGCCGGCGCGGTCGTCCGGGGATTCGAGCAGGTAATCGAGTTCACCCAGTTGGGCCCGACCTGCGTGCTTTTCAATGACACGGCGGCCCCAGTAGTCCGGTCCCGCATCTCGGAGCGCGCCGAAGACGCCGTTCAACCGAGTGGTTTCGTACGTTCGGGTTGAGAGCTTGAGCTCGATGGGATCGAACTCCACCGCGCCCGGGTTCTTCAAGTACGAGCGCCCGTAGACAAACCGCCCGAGGGCTTGGGCCTGCGCGGTTTTCTCGAGCACGAATCGGCCCGCGGTGACGGAGGATGTCTCTCCCGGCAACGTGATGTACACGTAGCACTCGGCGGAGGATTCTCTAGAAATCATTGTCGAGGCCCGCGCCTTTGCGTGCGCGGGTCTTCTCCTTGGCGGCGGCGAGCGTTAAGCCATGTTCATCCAGGGCCGGATTCGCTACCTCGTTGAAGGGCGACAGAAGGTCATAGACCCAGAGCAGGGCGACGTAGACCCCGATGCCTGTGGACGCCTTGCCCTTCTCGGCATCCCTGATCGCGCGCGGTCCGGTGCCGATCTTGTCGGCCACTTCCTGAATCGTGAAATTTCGCCGCACTCGAGCCGTGCGCAGGCGCTGGCCGAGGCGGGTGAGCGCCTGCTCGACGGGATAGGGCGGGGCGTCTAGGAGCTGATTTCGGGCAACCATGATCTCTCAAGAGCTTGTTAAGGAGCATAAAATGCTCTTGAGAGCATATATTAACCAGGTTGTAGATTCAAGATATGTGCTCTTGAGGGTACTTTAAGGCTCTTATAATGCTCTCAAGAGCACCTAAAAAGGCGCTTCTCGGGTGGGCGGCTGCCGCCTAAGCCCAGAGGCAGGGCGCGTCGAATGTGCCCCAAACCCGTTCGGGGCCAAAGTGTTGGCGGTCTCAAGGGGTCAGCGAAACACCTCGTGTAATCTGAATCCAAGAGGTGACCGCCATGGGACGAGGACGCGCTCGGATATGCGCGGTGGCGTGATGAAAACGAGTCAGGCCCTGAGACGGGGTATTCATCCCGCGGCGTTGTACCGGCTCGTCGAGGACGGTCAGCTCCTGCGGCTCGCACGCGGGCTTTATAGACTCATCACCGTCCAAGAGTTCCGCAATCCGGACCTCGCAGTAGCGGCGGCGAAAGCTCCGCGGGCGGTGATCTGCCTGATTTCGGCGCTGGCTTTCCACGGCATCACAACGCAAGTTCCGAGAGTCGTCCATCTCGCTGTTCCGCGCGGCCGATACGCGGGGCTCCGCTTGCGCACGCCGCCCGTAAAGATTTATCGTTTTGATGTTCCGACCTTCGATGAGGGAATCGATGTGCATGCGATCGACGGCATTTCCGTTCGCATCTACGGTGTTGCGCGCACGATAGTTGACTGTTTCAAGTATCGAAACAAACTCGGACTGGACATTGCCATCGAGGCGCTGCGCTTTGCCCGCGCCTGCAAACGAATCAGCAATCGGGAAATCCTCCCGTTCGCCCAGCTACTGCGACAGGATCGCGTTATGGCTCCATACCTGGAAAGCGTTAAGTGACGGGCATCGCGATGAGCATGAGTTTTCGCGGCCCGATAGCCCGTGCTCGTGTACCATATCCGTACACTTGGACGAACTCCGATGGCTGCTTCCGCTAGAACTCTTGATCCGCGCATAGCGCGCGCTATGCGCGAGTTCGCGCGCCGAATATCCAGCCAATACCCTGTGCAAAGAGTCTTCCTGTTCGGAAGCCGGGCACGCGGTACGGCACGGTCAGATAGCGATGCAGATGTTGCGGTGTTGCTGCGTGGGCCGCGCGGGCATTTCCTAGACACAAAGCTCGACATGGTCGACGTCGCGTACGAAGTGTTGCTAGAAACCGAGGTACTCATCCAGCCGATGCCGATTTGGGAGCATCCGCAGTCTCATTCCAATCCACGCCTCCTTCAGAACATCGAACGAGAAGACATCACACTTTGAACGGTCAGGATCTACTCGACAGGGCCCAACGAGCTGTGGAGTCGGCCAAACTGCTGCTTGTCGCTGGTGATGTGAATGGGGCATGCAACCGCGCCTACTACGCTATGTTCGATGCAGCTCGTGCGGCGCTAATTGCGACTCAGAAGCCGCCGGAATCGGAAGCGATCAAGACGCACAGCGGACTGATCTCCGCATTCAGCCTTCATCTCGTGAAGACCGGTCACGTTTCCGTCGAACCCGGCAAGTCATTCAGCAAGGTCGCTGACATCCGGCTGGTCGCCGACTACTCCGACGAAGAAGTGAGCCCCGGCCGAGCCGAGTGTGGGCAATCGAGAAAGCGGCCGCCTTCGTGGTAGCGATGCGCGAAAGAGCAGCGTCCTGGACGTAGTTATCAAGGAAACATGGCAGAGACCGCTCTTTGCCCACGATGATTTCCGCTGTGAGGATATGCGCTTCCTACCGAGACCTAAACCACCACTCGAAGACCCGCTCGGCGGCTACGAGTACCATTGCGGAGGCTGCGTAACGTCATTCTTCAACGAAAAAGGCCATCGCGAGATACAACGCAAGGGAGCATGGTGCGAACAATGCGCAGGCGAATTGATTCTCGTCTGGCAACCTGCAGACCCTAGCAACTCCACGGAACCAGAATAATGTTCGACTCACCGTCCGCCGAGCCCGGCATTCCGGCCAAGCTAAAACGCGACAAAAACTTTCAGCCTTGTCCTGCCAAATCGGGCGATGAACACTACCAGAATGGAATCTTCGAGTTTAACGTTACCCGACTTCTGGCGTTCATCGACACTTGCGCCGATCGATTCCCAATCGAGCTTGTCCCGGTCGCTGAATTTCCTGATTATGGCGGCTCGGATCTGGATGAAGAAACCGTTCGTCCGGCAGATCTGTCTCGTCCGATCCTGTTGGCCGAAATAGCGCCGGAACTTTTCAACGTGATCGATGGCAATCACCGCCTGGCCCGAGCGAGGCGAGAGAGGGTGCAAGCCGTTCCATCCCGCACGGTCCGTTGCCCCGATCACGTTCACTTCCTCACTTCCGTCTGGGCGTATGAGAAGTACGTCGAGTACTGGAATTCCAAACTCGAGGATCTGCCGCAAGCGAAAGCGTCGCGCACGCGTCGAAAGGGCGCGTTGCCTGGGATCTGACCCAAGCCGTTGTGTTCAGCTACTCCGACACGTTCATGCCGCCTTGAATCGAATTCCCATCCTCACGCCGCAGGGGCACCTCGTGCTCGCGCCGACGGACGAAGCGCGTACGTTGCCGGCCAATCTGCGAGAGCGCCTTGAAGCTGCATTCGAGCGTGGTGCCGGACACGGGCTGCTCGAGCTTGGGATTCGCGAGGTCGGTACGGCTCTACCCGCTGAGTTTGCATATTGGCGAGATTTTGCCGGCCGCTACGTCACCGCGCTATGCACGTCCTTACAGCCCGGGGCCACGGGCGCGGCTGCGGTGAGTGCCATCGAAACGCCGTCTTCGGAGGCGCTTGTGGAGCTGGCGAGCGTCGCGCCGCCGATGCCGGGCGGGGAATATCTGAACGCCGATGTGCTCGCCGGGCTGTGGGGAAACATTGAAGCGGCTTGCCGCGCCGAACTCGCCGATGCGAAGCAAACTCTGCAGGAATTCCTAAAAGCGAGAAATCCCGCTTGGCACCTTGTCGGCCGCGTGCATTTCAACCTGGCCGAGAATCGCTCCGATGAAGAAGCGCCTTTTGCGTTCATTGCGACCTACACAACGCGTCTCTCGGCTCAATCTCGCGCGCAGCACCTGCCCCTTGCCGAGGCGTTACGTGAATACGCCGGCGCGAAAAACAAGGCGCGGCTGCTCTCGCTTCTCAAGCCAGTGCAGGAAGCCGCGAGAGAGTGCGCATGGCTCACTGCCATGGTGGAATCCGGGGAGCTCTACCATCCGCTCAGGTGGTCCGCGGCTGAGGCGTTCCAATTCCTGACCGATGTACCCAAGCTCGAGGCTGCCGGGATCGTGGTGCGCGCGCCGAGGGCGTGGGGCTCAGGCCGACCGCCTCGGCCCAAAGTCCGGGCGACCATCGGTGGACGCGCGCCCTCGTTGCTCGGCAAGGATGCGCTGCTCGATTTTCAGGTGGAGCTGGCGCTCGGAGAGGAGCGGCTCACGGCGGCCGAAATCCGTGCCCTGCTCAAAGGGTCCGACGGATTGCAACTCCTGCGCGGACGCTGGGTCGAGGTAGACCGAGACAAGCTCAAGCAACTTCTCGACCGATTCCAAAAGATCGAAACGGCAGCGGCCGCCGGCGGGCTGCCGTTCGCCGATGCGATGCGGCTGGTGGCGGGTGTCGCGGTAGAGGATGAGCAGTGGGCCAACACGTCCGATCCCGACTGGGCGACGGTGAGCGCCGGGCCATGGCTCGCGGAGACTCTCAAGGGCCTGCGCAGCCCCGACGGGCTGGCCCGCGTCGAGCCGGGGCCGGCGCTTCAGGCGACACTGCGGCCCTATCAGCAGACCGGTGTCCGTTGGCTCTACTTGCTGCACCGTCTCGGGCTTGGCGCTTGTCTGGCGGATGATATGGGATTGGGCAAGACAATCCAGGTTCTGTCCCTCCTCCTGATTCTCAAGCACGAGTCGACGGCGCAACGTGCGGCGACGCCGACGCGAGCCCCAAGCCTGCTGGTCGCACCAGCCTCGTTGCTCGCGAATTGGGCCGCCGAGATCGAACGCTTCGCGCCGTCGCTGAGGTTCCTCATCGCCCATCCTTCGGCATCGCTCCCAGAGGATCTAAAGGCGATGAGATCCGAGGCGCTCACAGCGGTTGACCTCGTAATCACGAGCTATGGCGCGCTGCTACGCTACGACTGGCTGTCGAGCACACAGTGGCGGGTATTGGTAATCGACGAGGCACAGGCCATCAAGAATCCGGGCGCCAAGCAGACAAGCGCCGTCAAGCAACTCAGCGCCCACACGCGGATCGCGCTCACCGGTACACCGGTGGAGAATCGTCTTGGGGACCTTTGGTCGATTTTCGACTTCACTCATCCCGGTCTGTTGGGCTCCGGTCAGGCGTTCGGGCGCTATGTCCGGCGCCTCGCTGAAGCGCAAACCTATCGGCCCCTGCGCGACCTCGTGCGCCCTTATATCTTGCGGCGTCTCAAGACCGACAAGTCGGTGATCGCCGATCTGCCCGACAAGACGGAGATGAAAGCGTTCTGCTACTTGGGCGCCACGCAGACGGCCCTGTACCAGAAGGCAGTCGAGGAACTCGCGGACGCGCTAGATCGATCGGAGGGCATGGGGCGCAAAGGCGTTGTACTGTCGTTCCTGATGCGCTTCAAACAGATCTGCAATCATCCGTCGCAATGGCTCGGCGACGGTGACTGGAGCGAAACCGAGAGCGGCAAATTCGTTCGCCTGCGCGAGCTCGCGGATGTGATCGCTGCCAAGCAGGAAAAGATGCTGGTATTCACGCAGTTCCGCGAGGCGACCCAGCCGATTGCCTCGTTTCTCGGGCAAGTATTCGGGCGGGAAGGGTTGATTCTGCATGGTGGCACGCCAGTATCGAAGCGCAAGGAGCTGGTTCGCCGTTTCCAAGATGACGAGTTGACTCCGTTCTTCGTTCTATCCCTGAAAGCGGGTGGCGCCGGCCTCAATCTCACTGCCGCCTCGCATGTGGTGCATTTCGATCGTTGGTGGAATCCAGCCGTCGAGAATCAGGCAACCGATCGGGCGTTCCGGATTGGACAGTCCCGTAATGTTCTCGTGCACAAATTCGTCTGTCGCGGCACGGTCGAGGATAAGATTGATCAGCTGATCGAGTCGAAGCAGACGCTCGTCAAGGACGTTCTCGAAGGCGGTGCGGAACTGCAGCTGACCGAGCTCAGTGACAATGAGTTGATGAATCTGGTGGCGCTTGATATTCATTCAGCGCAGGCAAATGTCTGACGTGAATCGATCAACGGAGTGAGGCTGATGTATTTTGGCTGGAAACCATATGTTCCTGCGGCGGCGCGTCGACAGACGGCGGACCGGACGGTCGCGAAAATGCGAAAGGAGGGTCAGACGCTCTCGCCGGTCGCCGCAAGCCGAGGCGCAATTGCAAAATCGTTCTGGGGTAAGGCGTGGTGCCGGAACCTCGAGCGCTATAGCGACTACTCGAACCGCCTGCCACGCGGCCGCGCCTACTTGCGCAACGGTTCTGTGATCGATCTGAAGATCGTTCCCGGCGAAGTGACCGCCCAGGTTATGGGATCCAGTCTGTACCGAATCACAGTCAGTATTCCGGAGGTGGCCGCCGCACACTGGCAGGGGATTGCACGAGACTGCGCCCGCTCCATCGACACGTTGGTCGAGCTGCTCCAGGGGCAACTGTCGACTTCGGTCATGGAACGCATCACGCGGCCGGGAACAGGCCTCTTTCCGTCACCGAAGGAGATTGCTTTCAACTGCAGCTGTCCCGATTCGGCCGCGATGTGCAAGCATGTCGCTGCGACGCTTTACGGAATCGGCGCCCGGCTCGACTCGGAGCCGGAACTGCTGTTTGGCTTGCGAAAGGTCGACGCAAAAGAGTTGATCGCGCGCGCAGGGGAGGGCGGAACCCCGGTTCGGAAACGGCCAAACGCCGGTCGAATTCTGGACTCGTCGAAACTGGCCGACGTGTTCGGTATCGATTTCGGCTGCGTTGACTCGAAGCCAGTTCACAAGCCAACCCGCAAGAAAAGAAAGTCGGTGGGTCCTCGCAAGGCCAAATCGGCTCGCCGTGTCGGCAAGCGGTCGGCCCCAGGGAAACCGTTAAAGGCTCGATGATCTTGTATCGCTTCATCTGGCGAAGCGCGTCTTTAAATCTATACTTATTAACTCGACGCTAACGCGTGACTTCTATTTCCGAAGCCCAACATCAGCCTTACTTGCGTCGGACTCTTCGTCCGAATCGTCGAAAAGAAACGACGGCGTATGGAACCATCGATAGGAAGCCAACCCGTATCGAATGCGATCCGCACCGTCTTCTTCACTCACTCGTACGATGTTCTCCAGTTGTCCGGACAGAAATCGAGCGCGATACTCGCGCAACCCCGGAATTCTTCCCGGCGACTCATGGTCATATTCGCGATCGACCGTATAAAACGTAATGTACCCCTCCGGCTCCAAATCATTGTTAGCCGAGTCGATCAGTCGTCCAGCGCTTGTGATTCGATAGCGGCACATGCACGGATCCGGAAAAGACTTTGTCTGAAAACACGTGCCCCGGGGGTCGCGCCCGTCTGGGAGCTTCGCATAACAGTAGACTTCGTCGAACACGCCAGTCGTTCCGCCCCAGAAAGCCGGCCACCATTCGCTGACGCCAACAGCGCCCGGCTAAAGCGCGATTATGCCAATGTCCAAGAACAGCCGAGAAGTTGCGCGATTTTCCCGTGCCGAAACAGAAACCGCTATTGGAACCGTGAGCCTTTCAGACGTGGAACCGTGAGCCGGTGGCAGTGGAAAAACTCTATTGAAATCAATGGTCGGGGTGACAGGATTTGAACCTGCGACTCCTACGTCCCGAACGTAGTGCTCTACCAGGCTGAGCTACACCCCGAAATCGCGATCTATCAGTGCTTGCGTGCCACAGCGAACTTGGCGAGTTCGCTCAATCCTTCTTTGAAACTAGATTCGGGAAGGGGGGCCAGGGCAGCAAGCGCATGATCTACCTCGCATTGCGCGAGCCGCGCAGTGTACGCAAGGCCCCCGAGGGTTGCAACGGCTTGAGTAATCTCCGCGAGGTGCTTGAGGCCGCCTTCCTCGATGGCCTCCCGGATCATGGCGCGCTGGGCGTCGTTTCCGTGCTGCATGGCATAAATGAGGGGTAGGGTGGGCTTTCCCTCGGCCAAATCGTCCCCGAGATGCTTGCCTAGGCTGAGTTCGTCCGCCTGGTAGTCGAGGGCGTCGTCGACCAGCTGGAAGGCGGTGCCGATATGCTTCCCGAACCGGGCGAGCGACTCTTCTATGATGGGGGAGGCATCGCTCAACACCGCGCCGATCTGGGCGCCGGCCTGGAAGAGCCTGGCGGTCTTGCGGTGAATGACATCGAGGTAGCGCGCCTCGCTGGTGTTCGGATCGCGCGCGTTCATGAGCTGCAGCACTTCGCCCTCGGCGATCGCATTGGTGGCGTCCGCCATGATGTCCATGATGGGCATTCGGTCGAGCTTCACCATCATCTGAAACGCACGCGAATAAAGAAAATCGCCGACCAGGACGCTCGGCGCATTGCCGAACTCTTCGTTGGCAGTCTTCGTGCCTCGCCGCAGGGAGGAGCCGTCGACCACGTCGTCGTGTAGAAGGGTGGCGGTGTGAATGAACTCGATGATGGCGGCCGCGTCTATATGCTTCTCGCCGCTGTGTCCGCAGGCGCGCGCCGCCAGCAGTACGAGCAGGGGCCTGAGCCGCTTTCCGCCCGCGTAAATGATGTAGTTCGCCACCCGATTGACGAGCGTGACGGGGCTGTAAAGCCGATGTTTGACGACCCGGTCGACTGCCTCGAAATCGGCGGTGACGAGTTCGCGTATTTGTTCGATTGTCATGGAAGGCCTAGCGCAATGCGCCATGGTACCTAAGAAAGCCGCTGCTGGGGCTAATGAGATCCGGAAAAGCGCAGCATGCGGAGCGCTGCGCGGTGCTCCATCGCGTTCCGACACCGTTCGCCGTCGAGCTCGACCGTCCCGAATTCAAGCGCTTCCATGGTGTCACCGCCTTATGTCGCCATCGTGGCGGGTGTGCGCTTTGCTTGATCGAAGTCGCGAAGCGAGTGTGATGAGGATACAGCTGGATGGCCCACGGCACGAGCGCCGGGTCCGATCGGCCCGGCGCGGGGGCGGAAGCGGTATTGCCGCAGTGCATCCCAGGCCGAGGGTCTAAAAAGGGGGGCGAAGCCGGGTTATTTGACCAATTTCCGCCCTCACCGTACAATCCGCGGCTCTTTTGCGGGCCCTCGAGGCCCGTCTAGCTGGAGTTATCATCATGTATGCCGTGATTGCCACGGGCGGGAAGCAATACCGCGTCCAAGAAGGTGCGATTGTACGCATCGAGAAGCTCACCGCCGATCAGGGCGCGAGCGTTGAATTCAACCAAGTGCTGTTGGTCGGCGCCGGTTCCAGCGTGACATTGGGTGCGCCCTATATCGAGAGCGCCAAAGTGACCGCCACGGTCGAGTCGCACGGCAAGGGCGACAAGGTGCGGATCGTCAAGTTTCGCCGGCGCAAGCATTACAAGCGCGAAGGGACCCATCGGCAGCCCTATACCGACGTGAAGATCACGTCGATCGTCGCTTAAGATTACGGAGGAGAGACAACATGGCACATAAAAAAGCCGGCGGCAGTACTCGTAACGGCCGCGATTCGCATTCCAAGCGTTTGGGCGTCAAGAAATTTGGCGGTCAGGACGTGCTCGCGGGCAACATCCTCATTCGCCAGCGCGGTACCCAGTATCGCCCCGGCGTGAATGTCGGCATCGGCACCGACCACACCCTGTTCGCCACCTCCCCCGGGGTCGTGGAGTTTCGGGTGAAGGGCGCCGAGGGCCACACCTACGTCAACGTCGTCGCCAAGTAACGCCGTGGCGGGCGCTTGCGCTCGCTGCCGTTAGATATCCAAAGGGGGGCAGGGCAATCCTGCTCCCCTTTTTAATTTTCACGGCTCCCATCCCATGAAGTTCATCGACGAAGCCAAGGTCAAGGTCCAAGCCGGCAACGGCGGCCGCGGCTGCGTGAGCTTCCGGCGCGAGAAGTTCGTCCCCTTCGGCGGCCCCGACGGCGGCGACGGCGGACTCGGCGGCAGCGTCTACTTGAAGGCGGTCGAGGGCATGAACACCCTTGCGGACTATCGGATTGCCCGGACCTACCGCGGTCAGAACGGCGAGGGCGGCAGCGGCAACGATTGCACCGGCCACGGTGGCGATGACATCTATGTGCCGGTTCCCGTGGGCACGGTGGTGTCGGATCTTGCCACGGGCGAGCAGCTCGGCGATCTCATGGTCGAGGGCCAGACTTTGCTGGTCGCCAAGGGGGGCAAGGGCGGCTGGGGCAATACGCGGTTCAAGTCGAGCACCAACCGCACGCCGAGGAAGGCCGGCCTCGGGCTCCCGGGCGAAAAGCGCGATCTCGGCTTGGAGCTCAAGCTGATCGCGGACGTGGGTTTGTTGGGATTGCCGAACGCCGGCAAATCGACCTTGATTCGGGCGGTCTCGGCGGCGCGGCCGAAAGTTGCCGATTACCCGTTCACGACGCTCCACCCCAATTTGGGGGTGGTGGCGGCGGGCCCCGGACGCAGCTTCGTCATGGCGGACATCCCGGGACTCATCGAGGGTGCGGCGGAGGGGGCGGGGCTCGGGATCCGGTTCCTGAGGCATTTGCAGCGCACCAGGATCTTGCTGCATCTGATCGATATCGCGCCGCCGGGCCCAGACGCCGATCCGGTCAAGGATGCCCGCACCATCGTCGCCGAGCTCAAGAAATTCGCTGCCGACCTCGCGGCGAAGGAGCGCTGGCTGGTGATCAACAAGATCGACCTTCTGGAGCCGGCCGAAGCGGCGCGGCGCGCGAAGGACATGGTGCGGCGGCTGCGCTGGAAGGGGCCGGTATTGATGATTTCAGGCGCTACCGGCGCGGGTACCGATGAGCTCAAGCAATCGGTGATGCGCTATCTCGAGGAGCATCCGCGGCCGGCCCCCGGCGATGCGGAGACTGCCGCGCACGTCGCCTGAGGCGGGAATTCGGCTACTTCGGCGCCAGCGCGCGGACTTGCTTGGTCAGCCGGCTCTTGTGGCGGGCGGCCTTGTTGCGGTGAATGATGCCCTTGTTCACCATGCTGTCGATGATGGGGGTGGCGGCGGCGAGCGCGGCGGTCGCGTCATCGTGCTTCCCGGCCTTGAGCGCCAGCGTTGCCTTACGGATGGCGCTGCGCAGGCGCGAGGTCAGAGCATCGTTGCGGGCGCGATGCACAGTGGACTGTCGGGCTGCCTTTTCAGCAGATTTCGTATTCGCCAAGCGTAGACTCCTCGAAGCCATGAGGGTCGATGAGCGCCCCCAAAAGAGCCGCACATTCTCCGGCTCGGGCGCATCGTTGTCAATGCATCTGACTCCGGGCCAGGGAGGGTGCTCGCCTATGCCCGGGCGTTATTTCGCGCCGGGCGAGCGGAACGAGATGCGTATAATGATGGGCTTTCGCCATGGAACTAGTGCGCGGTCTCAACAGTTTCTCCAAAGCTCTCCGGGGCTGCGCTCTTACCGTGGGGAATTACGACGGCGTGCATCTGGGCCATCAGCAGATGATTCGGGCCCTGAATCGGCGCGCGGGCGAGCTTGGCGTCCCCTCGACCGTGCTGGTGTTCGAGCCGAGCTCCAAGGAATTCATCGACCCTGAGGGGGCGCCTGCGCGGCTCACGCGCTGGCGTGAAAAGTTCGCGGCGCTCGCGGCGCTCGAGGTCGATCGATTGGTCACGTTGCGCTTCAACGAGCGCATGCGCGCCATGAGTCCCGAGGATTTCGTGGACCAGCTCATCGTACGCGGGCTGGGGGCGCGCCACGTGGTGGTGGGCGATGATTTCCGCTATGGCAGCCAGGCGTGCGGCACGATCGACAGTCTGAAGGCCGCCGGGCGCCAGCGCGGCTTCGGCGTGGAGCAGATCGCCCCCTTCCTGCTGGATGGCGTCCGGGTTTCGAGCACGGTGGTGCGCGAGCGTTTGGAACGCGGCGATTACGCGGGCGCGGCGCGATTGCTGGGGCGCCCGTATCGGATGATCGGCCATGTGGCTCACGGCAAGGAGCTCGGGCGAACGCTGGGATTTCCCACCGCGAACCTGCATCTGATGCGCCGTAAGTCCCCCACCTGGGGTGTCATGGCCGTGTGGGTGCATGGAATCGATGCAGGTCCGCGCGCCGGTGTCGCAAGCCTGGGCACGCGTCCGACGGTGAACGGGATCGAGCCGTTGCTGGAGGTCCATGTGTTCGATTTCGACGGCGATCTCTACGGACGGTTGCTCGAAGTCGAGTTCGTCGCGAAACTGCGCGATGAGGTGAAGTTCGATAGCGTGGGCTCGATGGTCGAGCAAATGAAAGTTGATGCCGCGAATGCTCGCGAGCTTTTGTCGAAGGTGAATGGTGGCTGACTACAAACAGACGATTAACTTGCCGCAGACGGGATTTCCCATGAAGGCGGATCTCGCGAACCGAGAGCCGGCGATGCTCGCCGCCTGGGAGCGCGACGGCCTCTACGAGAAGATCCGCGCGGAGTCCCGCGGGCGCCCGTCATTCGTGCTCACGGACGGGCCCCCGTATGCGAACGGCGCCATTCACTTGGGGCACGCCGTCAACAAGATATTGAAGGACATCATCGTCAAGTCCCGCACCCTCGACGGGTACGACGCGCCTTACGTTCCGGGCTGGGATTGCCATGGCCTTCCGATCGAGATGCAGGTCGAAAAGACCCACGGCCGGGTGGGACAGAAGATCGACGCCAAGGCGTTCCGCGCCGCCTGCCGCGAATACGCGCACAAGCAGATCGATTCGCAGCGCAAGGACTTCAAGCGCCTCGGCGTGCTCGGCGATTGGGATCGCCCCTACCTCACCATGGATCCGCGCTTCGAGGCGGAACAGCTGCGTGCCTTCTCCGTCATCATCAAGAACGGCCACGTGTACAAGGGCTTCAAGCCGGTGCACTGGTGCTTGAACTGCCGCTCGGCGTTGGCCGAAGCGGAGGTCGAATACGAGGACATCACCTCGCCGAGCGTGTTCGTGCGGTTCGAGGTGGTCGATCGGCTGGATCTATCGCGGCGTTTCGGCATGGTCACGGAGGGCAGCGAGGTCGACGAGGGCGTGCCCACTTCCGTCGCCATCTGGACCACCACCCCTTGGACGCTGCCGGCGAATCAGGCGGTGGCGGTGCATCCGCAGTTCGATTATGCGCTGGTCGAGTTCGACCTGGACAACGGCCGCGAGCGGCTGGTGCTCGCGACCGAACGCATCAAACCCTTGATGCAGACTCTCGGCATTTCCGGTTGGACCGTGCTCGCCGAGACCAAAGGGGCCGTGCTCGAGAAGCTCGAGCTGCAGCATCCTTTCTACGCTCGCCGCGTTCCGGTGATCCTGGGCGATCACGTCACGCTCGATGCGGGCACGGGCGCCGTGCACACCGCGCCGGGCCACGGCTTGGACGACTACATCGTCGGCCGCCGCTACGGGCTCGAGGTGGAGAACCCGGTGGGCGGAGACGGACGCTTTCTGCCCTCGACGCCGCTGTTCGCGGGTGAGGGTGTGTTCGACGCCAACGCTCACGTGATCGAAGTGTTGAGAGAACACGGGCGCCTCCTCAAGGGCGAGCCGTACCATCACGCCTATCCGCATTGCTGGCGCCACAAGACGCCGGTGATTTTCCGCGCGACCCCGCAGTGGTTCATCAGCATGGATCAGGCGGGACTGCGCAAGGGCGCGCTCGAGGCGATCTCCCATGTCGACTGGATGCCCGCCTGGGGCGAGCAGCGCATCAGCGGCATGATCGCCGGCCGGCCCGATTGGTGCGTGTCGCGGCAGCGAACCTGGGGCGTGCCGATTCCGCTGTTCGTCGACAAGGAGACGGGCGAGCTGCACCCGAAGACCTTCGAGCTCATCGAGCTGGTGGCCAAGCTGGTCGAGCGCGGCGGTATCGACGCCTGGTTCGACCTGGATCCCGCCACGTTCCTCGGAGCGGACGCTCCCCGATACGACAAGGCCACGGATGTCATGGACGTGTGGTTCGATTCCGGCGTCGTACACCATGCGGTCACGCAGATGCGCCCCGAAATCGTCTCGCCGTCGGACCTCTACCTCGAGGGCTCGGATCAACATCGCGGCTGGTTCCACAGCTCGCTGCTCACCTCGGTCGCCATGCACGGGCGCGCGCCCTATCGCGGGGTGCTCACCCACGGCTTCACGGTGGACGAGAAGGGACGCAAGATGTCCAAGTCCATCGGCAATACCTTGGTGCCGCAGAAACTCACCAGCACCCTGGGTGCGGACGTGGTGCGCCTCTGGATCGCGGCCACCGACTACGCCAATGAAATGAGCGTGTCGGACGAGATCTTGAAGCGCATGGCCGACTCCTATCGGCGGATACGCAACACGCTGAGGTTTCTGCTGGGCAACATGCACGGGTTCGATCCGGCGAAGCATGCCGTCGCCTGGAACGATCTCGTGGCGCTCGATCAGTGGGCGATCGGCGCAGCGTTCACCTTGCAGAACGACGTGGTCACGGCGTTTCGCAACTACGAATTCCACGACATCTATCAGGAGGTGCACAACTTCTGCGTCGTGGAGCTCGGCGGCTTCTACCTCGACATCATCAAGGACCGGCTCTACACGACCGGCGCCGATAGTTTGCCGCGCCGCTCCGCGCAGACCGCGATGTATCACATCGCCGATGCGATGGTGCGCTGGCTTGCGCCCATCCTGAGCTTCACGGCCGAGGAGGTGTGGGGCTTCATGCCCGGCGCGCGCAACGAGTCGGTGTTCTTGAACACCTGGCATCGATTCCCGGCGGGAGCGGAGCGCGGTTCGGAGATCGATTGGGCGGCGTTCATCGCGCTCAAGGCGGATGTCGCCCGCCAGCTCGAGCGCCTGCGGACGGCGGGGCAGATCGGCGCGCCGCTCGAGGCGGAAGTCGCCATTTATGCGCCCGCGGCAGAGGCGCAACGGTTCTCCGCACTGCGCGATGAGCTGCGCTTTCTTCTGATCACGAGTCAGGCGCGCGTGATCGAGTCCGATACGCCTCCCCCGGGCTCGGTCCCGAGCCATGCCGAGAACGTGTGGATCGAAGTCACGCCGAGCTCGCAGCCGAAATGTGTGCGATGCTGGAATTTGCGCAGCGACGTGGGCAGCGATCCGCGGCATCCGGAACTTTGCGCCCGTTGCGTCATCAACATAGACGGGCCCGGCGAGGAGCGGCATTTCGCATGATCGACCAGCAAATCCGGGGTCGCGCCGCAAAATGGCTGCTGCTGTCGGCCGTGGTGGTGTTGATCGATCAGCTCACCAAAAGCTTCATCACCAGCCATTTTGGCGAATTCGAATTCACCACGGTGCTGCCCATTCTGGACATTACGCGCATGCACAACGTCGGCGCCGCCTTCAGTTTTCTCGCGAGCGCCTCGGGATGGCAGCGCTGGCTGTTCATCGCGCTGGCGGTCGGGGTGAGCATCGCGATCATCGTGTGGCTGTTGCGGATGCCCGCCTCGAAGGTGCTCCTCGCCGCGGGCCTCTCGCTGGTGCTCGGCGGGGCCGTCGGCAACGTGATCGACCGCATTCGATTGGGATATGTCATCGATTTCATCCACTTTCACTGGGATCGCGCGTATTTTCCGGCCTTCAATGTGGCCGATTCCGCGATCACCGTGGGGGCGGCGCTGCTGCTGCTCGATGCGCTGTTCGAACCCAAAGGCACCAAGGTAAAGGCGTAATCATGCAAATACTGTTAGCCAATCCGCGCGGATTCTGCGCCGGCGTCGACCGCGCCATCGACATCGTGGAACGAGCCATCGACCTGTTCGGCGCGCCCATCTACGTCCGGCACGAGGTCGTGCACAACAAGTACGTTGTCGATCGGCTGCGCACCATCGGCGCGGTGTTCGTCGAGGAGCTGAACGAGGTGCCCGACGGATCGACGGTGGTGTTCAGCGCCCACGGCGTCTCGCGCGCCATTCAGATGGAGGCCGCGCGCCGCTCGCTCAAGGTGTTCGACGCCACCTGCCCGCTGGTCACGAAGGTGCACATGGAAGTGACCCGCTACGCGCGCGAAGCCCGCGAGGTGTTCCTCATCGGTCATGAGGGACATCCGGAAGTCGAAGGCACGATCGGTCAATTCGACACCTCCTACGGCGGCAGCATCTACCTGGTCGAGACCGTCGAGGACGTTCAGAAGATGCAGGTGAGAAACGCCGGTCACTTGGCATTCGTCACTCAAACCACGCTCTCGGTGGATGACACCGCCTCCATCGTCGAGGCGCTGCGCAATCGCTTCCCCGGGCTGAAGGCGCCGGTGAAGGAGGACATCTGCTACGCGACCCAGAACCGTCAGGATGCGGTCAAAGACCTCATCCATCGCTGCGATCGATTGGTGGTGGTGGGATCGAAGTCCAGCTCCAACTCGAACCGGTTGCGCGAGATGGCCGACAAGGCCGGGATTCCGGGATATCTCGTCGACGGGCCGGAGCATCTGCATCGCGAGTGGTTCGATGGCGCCAAGACCGTCGGGGTCACTGCCGGCGCCTCGGCGCCGGAGATTCTGGTGCAGGGAGTGATCACGCAGCTGCGCGCCTGGGGGGGCGAGGTGGCGGAAGAGCTCAAGGGCCGGGAAGAACACGTGATTTTTGCGCTGCCCCGCACGCTTCGCGAGGTCCACAAGCGCACCGGCAGCCTTTCGTCGGAGACCACCACGGGTTAGAATGCACGCCCTTTTCGAGGCATGCCGCAATAGCTCAGTTGGTAGAGCAACGCATTCGTAATGCGTGGGTCCCCAGTTCGAATCCGGGTTGCGGCACCAATTAAATCAGCAAGTTATGCGTTCTTCGGCCGGCCGGGCGAGGTTGCCTCCGCTGCGCCTGGCCGCTAGAACTTGAACCGGAATTCCCCGCCAAGCGTGCGCGGAGCGGCGGGGGATGCGGCGAATCCACCGGTTCCCTGTTCCTCGTACTCGACGCTGTAATACTCCTTGTTCGTGAGATTCTTCACCCACAATCGGATGCTGAAGGCTTCTGCGCGCCGCGGAGTGAAGGTCGCCGATGCGTTGACGATCGTCAGCGGCCCCTCCGAGATGACGTTGTCTGCGTCCCAATAGAACTTGCTGGAATACGCCACATTCGTGTCGAAGGCGAACTTGCCCACGCTTGCGAAGGCCACTACATAGTTCAGGCCCGCGTCGATGGATTCTCTTGGCGCGCGCGGCAACACATTGCCGCTTGCATTGATGCTGCCCAGATCATTGCCGCCACCCGGTCGCTGGTAGAAGTACGGGGCATCGCCAAAGTCGAGAAATTTCGCCTCTAGATAAGTCGCGCTCAGCCGCGCCGTCAATCCTTCAGCCAGAAGCGCGGTACCTTCAACCTCCACCCCTTGACTTCGCGCGGAACCCGCATTGATGACGGTCTCGAGGCCCATTTGCGTGCTCTGTACTTGGGGGTCCTTGAGGTTATTGCGAAATACCGCTCCGTCGAGGCGTAATCGATGGTCGAGCAGTTCCGTCTTCAAGCCGAACTCGTAGGTCGTTACGGTCTCGGGTTTGAGTGCCCCCGAACTAATCGATACGGTGTTGTACGTGCCGGACTTATAGCCCGTGCTGACCAGGGCGTAGGCCATGACATTGCGATCAAAATGGTGATCCAGGCCGGCCTTGTAAGTCAGTTTCTCGAAGTCCTGGGTCTGATCGAAAGCCGGTGCCGCCAAGAACGAGGGTCCCATGGCCGACAGGGGGCCACCGGGATTGGGGTAGATCGTGGTCGAGCCGAAACCGCGCAGCTCATCCTTGTTGTACCGAAGCCCCGCGGTCAAGTTCGTGTCCTGCCATAGGGGATAGGTAACCTGTCCGTAGGGAGCGAACGAATTGAGCCGCTGCTCTCCGATCAGCGCAATGGAATTGATGCCTTCGGCAATGTAGGTATCACCGGAGATGTGGATCGGATCGTATCCGGCGAGAGTGTTCAGATAGAAGAAGCCGCCAATCCATGGCATGGGCGCGCCGGGCTTCGACTTGAGCTGCAACTCCTCCGAGTACTGCTGATCGACGGGACGCGCAGCAACGATGGACAACGGATAGGGCGTCAGGTCGCCATCTTCATACAAGGTTTCATTGGTTTTCCGCGCCGCGCTGATGCTGGAGAACACCCCAAAACCCAGCGCTTGATCGACGTGAATCGACCCGCCATAGGTTGCATTGGTCACACCGGGCATTTGATCCAAATTGATATCGTAGAAACGTGGTTGGGGCGGCACCGGGGGCACCGTTATTGTGCCGGAGTTATCGAGCCCGCCGCCGAGAGTGCCCGCGTAAGGAGTGGTCAATTCCCCCTGCAGGCTATTTTGTTCCACGTAATAGCCGATGATTTTTATCGTGGTTTCATCGGTCGGCTTCCATAGGATCTTGGATCGCGCGGTGAAGGAGCGGTTGAGATCGGTTGGGTCGCCGTTGTACACATCCCGGCCCCAGCCGGATGCTTGATCGTATTCGCTCAGCGAGATATCAGCCGCAAGTCCGTCAGTGATCGGCACCGATGCGTAGAGCTGTGCGGTGGTCGTCGCGTAATTCCCATAACCCACAAGGCCCTCAATAACGGGGGTGTCACCCGGATCCCGAGTGTGAATCGAGATGACGCCCGCACTCGCGTTTCGTCCGAAGAGTGTCCCTTGTGGGCCCTTGAGGATTTCGACGTCATTGACATTGACGAGATCAAAGAAGCTTGGCGATAAGCGCGAGTAATACACGTCATCGATGTAGATGGGAACGCTCGCCTCATTTCCCGATGTGGCAACCGGGTTGCCCAGCCCGCGCATGAACACCGTTGCGATGCCCCCGATGGCGCTGAATTGCAGGGTCGAATCCATCTCACCCAGTTCGCTGACAACGGTGACGCCCGCCGCCTTTAGGGCAGGCCCGCTAAATGCGGTCACCGACAGCGGCGCATCTTGAATATTCTCGGAGCGCTTTTGTGCCGTCACAACGATCTCCGCCAGCTGATTGGCGTCCGCTATCGCGCTCTGCGTCTGCGCGACTACTGGTGATAACGTCGAGATTTCGCAACTCACGATCAACCCGGCCGCAGCCGCACAATGCATTTGGGAATGAATCATGACGCCACCCTTGGTTGGAAAGGCAGAGTGAAATGAATGCTCGCGCCGTGAGGCGCATTGGGCGCAGCCCAGATGCGCCCGCCGTGAAGTTCGATGATCGAACGGCAAATCGAGAGTCCCATGCCCATGCCATTGGGTTTGGTGGTAAAGAATGTGCTGAACAGCCGATCCGCGCTCTCGGCGGAGAACCCAATACCGCAGTCCGTCACCGTGACTCGCGCCTGCCGTGCGTCATCTTGCTGCGTTCGTATGAGAAGCTCGCGCGGCCGATCCTTGATCGGTTGCATGGCTTCGATGGCATTGACCACGAGATTGAGGATCACCTGCTGGAGCTGAACTTTGTCGGCGCAAATGACCGGCAGCGCGCTTGCCTGTTCCACCCGCAGCGCCACGCGGGAGCTCTGCAGCTCATGCTGCGTAAAGGTCAGCGATTCGCTCAGGAGCTCATTGAGATCGAGCGGCGCCATTTTCGTGTCGGTCTTCTTCGCGAGCAAACGGATGCGCCGAATGACCTCACCAGCCCGGGTGCTGTCGCGAATAATCCTCTCGAGCGCGGAATGCGCTTCGTTCATGTTGGGCGGGTCGCCGTCGAGCCAGCTCTGGCATGCCTCGGCGTTGAACATGACGGCGCCCAGCGGCTGATTGACCTCATGAGCGATCGAGGCGGTCAGCTCGCCGAGGCTGGTCACACGCATCACATGCGCGAGGTCGGCGCGGGTTCTGTGCAGCTCGAGCTCCGCCAGACGGATCGCGGTGACGTCCATGACCGAGCATACGAACTCGACGTCGCCCGCGTCATTTCGGAACGCACGGGCCACGACCTGAACATGCTTGACCCTTTCATCCGGCATCATCAATCGATATTGGTGGGCATAATCCCGTCCGTCCTTCGATGCGCGCTCAATGACCTGCTGGAACGCCGCAATATCGTCAGGGTGAAGCCGGCGTCGCGCCAGTTCCATCGTCGGAGTGATCGCCGGATCGTACTCAAAGATGCTGAAAGTTTCCTCGGTCCAATATACTTTCCCGCTGGAGGGTATCCAGGCACAAGTGCCCGTATGACTGAGCCTCTGGGCCTCGCTCAAATACGCCTCACTGCGCCGCAGGTCCTCTTCCGCCCGACGGCGCTCGCTGTTTTCCATACGCAGTTCGTCATAGAGCCGCACGTTCTCCAGCGAAATAGCCGCCTGCGAGGCGAGCACCTCCAGGACCGCGAGCTTGGCCGAGGTGAATACGCGCGGCGCCAGATTGTTCTCGAGATACAGCGCGCCGACGAGCTTGGTTTGTTTGACCAGGGGCAGGCAGAGCACGGAGCGCGCGGACTTCTGACGGGGTTGCCCGTCCGCGGAGAAGGGGATTTGGGCCGAGGCATCGTCCAGGATCACGCTCTCGCGCGTGCGCACCGCGGTGTGCAGCACGGGCTCGATTAGCTCGGGCGGCGTCAGCGCCGAGTTTCGCAATGTCACCTCTATGTTGCCGCCGCCAGTCGTTGCCTCCGCTGCAATCCGCGGCTCGTCGCCCGTGAACAGGATGAGCAGGCCCCGCGCGGCCCCCGCATGCTCGAGCGAGATTCTCATGAGCGTTTCGATGAGCTTGGCGAGGTCGATCTCGCTCGACACCGCCTGCGAAGCCTTGACCACTGCCCCGGCGTCCAACTGCTCAACGGGTGCATCGATCGTCGCACCGTGCACGGTTGGACCCGACTCCTCGCGCAACCACGGATGGCGCCGGTCGAGCTGCCGCACCTTGCCGAGCGCACCCCAGCGCAGATAACAGTTCCGTGCGTTGCGCAAATAAGTCTGCGCGAAGCTCTCGACGCCGCGAGCCGCGTAGAACCCTGCGGCAACCTCCTGGGCCACGCCCTCGGTCTGTAGAAAGCCCTGCTCGCGAGCCGATTGGACGGCCTGCTCGTACAGACCCATGGCTTCGGTGTCTCGCCCTTCGAGGCGCGCGATTTCGGCCGATACCAGCGCGTGCCTGTCGGCGAAGGTCGCTGCGCAGTTGTCGGACCACTCGCGCAGTTGTTCCTGGTGCGCCTTCAGAAGACTGAGCCAACCGGCCTGCTCATCGGCGGGAGCGTTATCGAAGAGCGCCGCTACCGCCAGCGCGGCATAATAGAAGTAGTTGAGTAGCTGGATCTGCGGGGTTGGGATTGAAAGAAACGGCTTCACTTTGGAGGCTGCCGCGAGAGCCTCGGCGTAGTCGCCCGACAGGAACCGTGCCTCCAGTTTGAGGATCCAGTACCAGGAGATCATCGGGACCAACCGGTCCGTGGGCAACTGCGCCTCGAACTGCGCCTCGTCGAACTGCGCGTCACTGAATGTGGAGAAGGCGGCGGTCCGGCCCTGCATGGTCGCGATGAGGCGTTGCTGGCTGATGACGATGTCGGCGGCGTTGCCGTACTTGGCTTCGCGGGCGAAATCCAGCGCCCTTTCCGACTCGCGCCACACCGCATCGAGCGGGTCGCTCCGCAGAAGAAGCCCCGTGATAGATTGGTTCATACCATAGCAGGCGAAGGTCAGATCACCCGTCTCAATCGCGGTGCGGACCGTGGCCCGCATGAGATCGATCGCGGCCCCGATCGGCTGCATCCAAAAGGCAACTGTTCCCATCGCATGGTAGACCTTGGGCTGGTAAGCGATGAAGCCGCGCTTCTCGACCAGGTCGCATGCCAGCTTGGCGAAACGATAGCTGTCACCGTAACGGTGAAAGACCGACCCGAGGATGGCCCCGAGAAGAGACCAGCCGTGCGCGGCTGCGCCGCAGATCCCGTGTTCAATGCTGACGTTCACCATGCGGCACGCCAGCAAGCAAAACAGCCGAAAGTCCGTCATGGTGGCGGGGGGGGCAAGGACCGAGAGCACCTGCATTGCGGCCCGTACCTCCGGCTCGGTCATCGGCGGCAGATCAATCAGACTCTCGATCGGGCGCCCCTCGAGGGTTCGCCACACGGTTTCGTATTCGACCCGGACCTGCTCGGGGGTCGGCTGTGCCGGCAGGTCGATGCCGAATAGGTGCAGGCACGTGAGCGCGCTGTCGATGGCTTGCGGGTATTCGCCCTTCAATACGTGCAAATTGATCTTCAGGCAGGAGACATCCGCGAACTCGGTGTTTGAAGCTGCGCGCTCTAGCAACTCCACAATCAGTTGCTCGGCCTTTCCAAGGTTACCGCTCAGCAGTTCGCACTCCGCACGCTCGAGGGACAGGCTGAATATCAACTCGTGCCGGCTCCCCCAGTCGCTCTCATCCAACAGCGCGATGCCAGCCACAAAATACGCGCGCGCCGACGCATAGGCCGCCGAGGCTTTCGCCTTTCGCCCGGTGCGCAGGTTGAGGGTTGCGACGTCCGCTTTCTCGGTGCGGTCGACCAAGAGCGCGGTACCTCGATTGAACTGGTTTGCGACCTCGAACAGCTGTTCGGCGAGATCATCCGCCGTCAGGCTCGCCCGGAGCACGCGGCCGAGTCTCACGTGGACCTCGGGGCGGTGCGCTTCGGGAATCAGTGAATACGCGGCCTGCTGGATTCGGTCGTGCAGGAATCTGTAGTTATTCCCCTGATGGATAATGAGCCCGGCACGGAGTGCTTCCCAGAGCGTCGCATGCATCGCTTCCTCGGTTTGCTGCAACGCCATGCCGAGCGTCACCATCCCGGTGGTGTCGCCCAGGCACGCGAGGTGCTTGAGTGCGTCCTGCGTGGTGCTCGGCAACCGCTTGAGTTTCTGGACCATGAGGTCCACTACGTTGTCGGTGTAGTTCTTGGCGCGGATACGGTTGAGGTCCCACGTCCAGACCGCGGCGACGGAATCGAACGCGAGCAAACCCTCATCCGTCAACGCGATCATGAATTGAATCGCGAAGAACGGATTGCCGCCGGTCTTCTCGTGTACGAGATGCGCCAAAGATCGCGCACTCTCCGGCACGCAATGCAGGGCATCGGCAACGAGCCGGCCGATATCCTCGAGGCCGAGCGGCGTCAGCACGATCTCGTGCAACCTCGCATCGGTCGCGCGGATCGTCTCGAGCGTGCGCGTGAGCGGATGTGAGGGTCCGGCCTCTTTGTCCCGATAGGCGCCCACCAGCAGTAGGTGCCGCACTTCGGAGTGTGTGATCAGGTGTTCGAGCAACTCGAGCGTCGCGCTATCCAGCCATTGCAAATCGTCCAGGAACAAGGCGAGCGGGTGCTCCTGGCGCGCAAAAACGCCGAGGAAGTGCCGAAATACCATCTGGAAGCGGTTCTTGGCCTCTTGCGGCGGCAAGTTGGGGACCGCCGGCTGCTTTCCGATGATGAGCTCGAGCTCGGGAACGAGGTTCACGATGAGCTGACCATTCGAGCCGAGCGCCTCGCTCAAAGAATCGCGCCACCGGCCAAGTTCCGCCTCGCTCTGACTCAGAAGCGAGCGCACCAGGCTCTGGAACGCTTGGGCTAGCGTGACGTAGGGAATGTCGCGCTTATATTGGTCGAATTTGCCGGACGCATAAAGCCCGTGCGACGGGACCAGCACCTTGTGCAATTCATGCGCCACGGAGGACTTGCCGATCCCGGAATATCCGGTTACGAGCACGAGTTCCGCGGTGCCGTGGGCCACAACGCGGTCGAAGCAGGCGAGCAGCGTTTCGATCTCGCGCTCGCGCCCATACAGCTGTTCCGGGATCAGCAAGCGGTCTGACACGTCGTGCGCGCCGAGCGGGAACGGGTCGATGCGGCCATGCGTCTCCCACTCCGCGAGGCAACGCCGCAGATCCGCCTCGACGCCGCCGGCTGTCTGGTAACGCTCCTCGGCGGTCTTGGCGAGGAGTTTCATCGTGATGGCCGATAGCGCGCCGGGAGTATCGATGCGCCTTTCGTGGGGAGGAGCAGGCCGTCTGGCGATATGGCAGTGTACCCATTCCAGCGGATCGGCGGCGGTGAAGGGCAGTGTCCCCGTCAGCATCTCGTAAAAGGTGACGCCAAGAGAGTAAAGATCGCTGCGTCCATCGATCGAACGGTTCATGCGACCGGTCTGTTCCGGCGCCATGTAGGAGAGGGTACCGGCGATCGCGTCGGGCGGTTCGGGGTTGGGGCACTCGCGCGGCAGGCGGGAGGCAATGCCGAAGCCGGTGAGCCAGACACCGCCGCCCGCCACATCCACCAGGATGTTCGCCGGCTTGATGTCCTTATGAAACAGCCCGCGCGCGTGCAGCTGGCGCAACGCCCCCGCGAGAGATATCCCAATGCGCAAGAACTCCGTTATGCCGAGTGGCTGGCCGAGTAGTCGAGCGAGGACGGCACCGCCGGGGTCCTCGAGCACCAACGCCGCGCGGTTGTGGTGGCGGGAAAGTTCGATTGGCTGCGCCGCCCAGGCGGCATCCAGGTTGCCCTTGAGCGCATATTCATGTTCCAGCCGCTTATGAGAAGCGATCGAGCCGCTTTCCGCCGCCGCCAGCAGGATCGGGGATAGCCCTTTGCCGCAACCCCGATACAGCGCCAAGTCGCCGTCTCGTAAGCGTGTAAATGCATAGCTCGAAAGATCCATCACTAGTCCCGCGCTCCTTCGCAACCTGTAGTGTTATCTCAAGACGCCACCCGCAGTTGAAAAAGGCAGGGTGAAATGAATGCTCGCGCCGTGAGGCACGTTCGGCTCAGCCCAGATACGCCCGCCGTGAAGTTCGATGATCGAACGGCAGATCGAGAGTCCCATGCCCATCCCATTGGGTTTAGTGGTAAAGAACGTGTTGAACAGCCGATCCGCGCTCTCCGCGGAGAACCCAATACCGCAGTCCGTTACCGTGACCCGCACTTGCCGTGCGTCATCTTGCTGCGTTCGTATCAGAAGCTCGCGCGGCCGATCCGTGATCGGTTGCATGGCTTCGATGGCGTTGACCACGAGATTGAGGATCACCTGCTGGAGCTGAACTTTGTCGGCGCAAATGACCGGCAGCGCGCTTGCCTGTTCCACCCGCAGCGCCACCCGGGAGCTCTGCAGCTCATGCTGCGCAA